>Ga0123355_10010656_pt1 | contig 14115 bp, 9 predicted proteins | sample TergutEmb28metaG_3_FD_89872 | JGI IMG/M metagenome (GOLD analysis project Ga0123355, IMG submission 89872) | Embiratermes neotenicus P1 segment gut microbial communities from Petit-Saut dam, French Guiana - Emb289 P1 | ecosystem: Host-associated > Arthropoda: Insects > Digestive system > Gut ... | reverse complement strand
ATTGTTGGCGTAATGCTCTACGAACGGCCAATGCCACTGCTACGCTTCACAATTGGCGAAGCTGGCTATTATCACAACGGCGTGCCCACCACAAGCGATGTAGCCCCCTTCATTAGCGGAAACCGCACTATGGTGCCGCTACGCGTAATCTCCGAAGCATTGGGTGCTACCCCACGCTGGGATAATGCAACCCGAACAGCTTATATCTACAACGGTGATGTGGTTCTTAGGTTACCAATGGGCCAGCCCCTTCCAGATGGGATGGGCGTACCGGAAATGAGAAATAACCGTGTACTGGTACCGGCTAGGTTTGTTATAGAAAACTTCGATGCCATTACCCTTTGGAACGCGACGCTTCAGGAAGTTACTGTGTATGTTTGGTAGCAACCGGAAATGGATGTAACATTTAGTGATTCTTATGTAGTTTGTTAGGAAAACCCCGTGTCACCGGTAAAGAGTTACCGCTGATACGGGGTTGTTTTTTATGAGCCTAGGGATTGTTAGGACATGTACTGTTGAGGGCGGAAATAACGGTGACAATTGCTACACATTGCTATATAATGATTGCACTATAAAACAGGAGGCTTAATATGGCTCAGTTAAATATTCGTATTGATGATGATTTAAAGAAAAAGGGCGACCATTTATTCCAAGAGTTGGGCATTTCATTTTCATCTGCCATCAGCCTGTTTGTTAGTCAAGCAGTGCGCGAACGTGCTATACCTTTTCAAGTTACGACACGAAAACCAAACAATATAGCACTTGCTAGTGAAAGCGCATTAGCAAAAGACTGGCTTTCTCCCGAGGAGGATTCTGCATGGGCAAATTTATGAAAGGTGATGTTGTTGTACTTCCTTTTCCATTTTCAGATTTAAGCTCTTCTAAACGTCGCCCTGCTCTTGTTGTGGCTATAGCTTCACCAGATGATATAATTTTAGCACAAATTACTAGCCGTAATTTTAGTGACGATTGTGCAATTGAACTCACTGATAATGATTTTTAGTGGTGGGCTTATTACGGCCAGCAATATCCGCCCAAACAAACTTTTTACGGCAGATGTTAATATAGTAGCTTACAAGGCTGGAAGTGTTAAATTACAGAAAATGAAAAATGTTGCGGCTACAATTGTTGATTTGGTTTCTGTGTAATAATTTTGCCACCGCTTTTGTCGGTATCATCAAAACCGGACGGCTTGCCGTCGGTTGTGGCTATGATAAACCTTTACCGATATCATCAAAACCGGGTGTTGCCTGTTATTATTGATATTATTTCGTCTAGTTGGTCTGGGCTGTGGAGGCTGTGGCGGGAGGTGAATCTTAAAAAATGGGGATTTGTACTGTTTGGAATGGATGGCGCAATTGAAACAATATGTGTCTCACCAGGAAATACTGTGTCAGCAAAGAAGATTATTCGTAATGAATCCCCTACTTGCATATCACCCTTTAGCACCTCTACAACTGTAGTGTAATAAATATCGTCTGGCATTCTTTCACCACTCGGTGCTATGCCTGCCAAACGGCTCGGGTTATTTACTTCAACAATTAAGACATATGGCGAACCAGTTATTATGTCATCTAAGCAGTCAGATGTAATAAACACACGGTTCCTTGTTGTGAAAGGGGTACGTGGCAATGTTCGGACATATGAAATAATACGCCCACTTGTAAGGCCCCTTCTATTAAAATTCATGCGTGAGTGCAACGACAGTGGTTCATGGCGTATTGTGCTTCTTGATGGGTTATCCAAGTCAAGAATAAGGTTAGTTGTAAACACAAACCCGTCATCATGGACATCTGAATAAATGTCCATAATCTTTATTAACGGCAATAAATATCGTGTACCCGTAGCAAACTGCACTGCATCACTACTTACGCCACCAATTGTTACTGGTATATTGCTTGAGTATACAAATATTGTATCGGCGGTATTGCCAAATATACGATCATGCACAATAAACTCGAATTCTGTTCTGTACTCCCCAAAGGGTCTCTGTGCCACAAACTCTGCAACTACAATATCGGTGGAGACCGCCATTGCGTTATAAAATGGATCAGGGCTTAGCATTCCAGCTCTCACACTGTGCGTCATTATATGCATGCCTGAACTATATGCTGTTAAGAGCAAAACAATTATAAGTGGTATAATGGATATTCTTAGTATGCGCTCTCTAATCATTATAGCCGGTTCCCTTCTTTAATAGGCATTATAAGCCTTATGCACCTTGGAGTGTTATGGGGTGTTGCCATTTATTATGGATACTATTTCGTCTAGTTGGTCTGGGCTGTGGAGGCTGTGGCGGGAGGTGAATTGTTGAAAATAGGGATTTTGGCTAGCTGTGCTGACTGGCGCAACAGAGACTATGTGCGTTTCACCAGGGAAAACCGTTCCCGCAAAGAATACAATTTCTACTACATCCCCGATTTGCATGTCACCCTTTAGTACCTCAACTACAGTGGTGAAATAAATGTCAGTTGATATTGTGTCTATTGGTGTTCCCACATCGGCCAAACGCGTTGGTTCATTTATTTCTACAACTAAGACATTCGGCGAACCATCTATGATATCCTCCAAATAACTAGACGTAATAAACACCCATGTCGGGGAAGGGTTCCAAGGCAGTGCACTAACATACGAAATGATACTTCTTCTTGTAAGAAACCTGCTACCAAAATCTATTCTAGAGTGCCGCCACAGCGGTTCGTTGTGCATTGTACTCCTTGACGGGTTATTTAAGTCAAGCGTAAGGTCAGATAGGAACATGAATGCGTCATCATGAAAAGGGGAATAAACATCTGCAAGTTTTATTAATGTTAATAAATACTGTGTATTCCTTGTAAACTGTTGCTCATTGTCTATAAATGTGACAGTTAATTCTGAGTCATCCAGATACACAAATATTGTATCAGCGGCATTGCCAAATATTCGTTCATGAACAATAAACTCAAACTCCGTTGTGCGTTGCCCAAAGGGCCTTTGTGCTACAAACTCTGCAACTACTACATCTGTGGCTATCGCTACTGCACTTTCAAATGTTCTATGCCTCGCCGTACCCCTGCGGCTAAATGCCGCCCTCACGTTGCGTGTCATTATATGCATACTTGAGTTAAATACTGTAAAGAGTAGAACAATTACAAGTGATATAATGCCAATTGCCAGCAAATGTTTTCCCTTCATTATAGTCAGCTCCTTCTTTACGGGTAGAATGGAAATCAGTGCATGTTTTTTCTTATGGATAACATGCTTGGAAGCTAGTGTTTAATAGTGTTTCGGGCCTTTTTGCCACCGCTTTTGTCGGTATCATCAAAACCGGACGGCTTGCCGTCGGTTGCGGCTAAGATAAACCTTTACCAGTATCATCAAAACCGGGTGTTGCCTGTTATTATGGATATTATTTCGTCTAGTTGGTCTGGGCTGTGGAGGCTGTGGCGGGAGGTGAATCTGTGGAAATGGGGATTTGGGTTGGTTGGGCTACTTGGTGTAATTGAGATTATGTGTGTTTCTCCAGGAGAGACTGTGCCAGCGAAGTAAACAACTCGCAACAAATCTCCGACTTGCATATCTCCCTTTAACACATCAACTACAGTGGTGTGATAAATGTCTGTTCGCATTCCCTCAGTTGCAATACGATGCGGTCTACCTATTTGAACAATTACGACATATGGTGAACCATTAATGATATCCTCTAAGTTATCAGATGCAATAAATACTCTTCCATCCGCCGCGAAAGGGATATGAGGCAGTGTATGAACATAAGAAATGATTTCCCTGCTCGTAATACTCCGGCTGTTAAAATTCATTCTTGAGTGTGATGACAGTGGCTCGTTGTTAATTGTGCTTCTTGATGGGTCATTTATGTCAAGAATAAGACCCGTAGTGAATATAAATCCATCTTGATGAAAGCGGGAATAAACATCAGCGAGCTTTCTTAGTGCCAATAAATATTGTGTACCTGTTGTAAACTGAAACTCTGGACTCGCTATTCTACGGCCACTCTCTGCGTAGACCAGGTACACAAATATTGTATCCGCCGCATTGCCAAATACCCGGTCATGCACAATAAATTCATATTCCGTTGCGCCTTGCAATGGCCTGCTTGTTACAAACTCTGCAACTACTACATCGGTTGCGACTTCTATCGCAGATTCAAGTGTCCAACGAACACCCATGCCCATGCTAAAGCCCATATCCATGTCCATAGTTCCCATGTTACCAGATGCCGCCGCTACGCCGCGCCCGCGTGGGCTAATGATATGCATGCTTGAGTTGTATGCGGTAAAGAGTAATACAAGAGTTAGTGATATAATTCCAACTGCCAGTAAGCATTTCCTATCCATTACAACCGCCCCCCTTCTTTACGGACATTATAGCAGTCACGGACTGCGATAACTACATATTTACCAAAAAGCCCGCGTCACTTTTTACGGCAACGCGGGCTTTGTTCATATCAACAATTCAAACTTTAAACCAGGAACATCATTATATGCGCACTATTTTGGTTCCGGGGGATGGCTATAAAACGCCCATTGCCATATGCAACAGAGTTCCAATTTACAAACATCCAAGGGGTCTCCTGCATTGTCCAGTTTACACCGCAGGGTGATGTCATAGAAGCCCCATTATCGCCTACAGCAACAAATAAACCGCCGCCAAACGCAATATCATTCCAAGTATGGTTTCCTGGTGTCCTTTGTAGCGTCCAGTTGATTCCGTCTCTAGAGGTCATTACCTGGTTAGGGCCACTGCTTTGAGACACCGCCACAAACATCCCATTTCCATATACAACCGAACTCCATTCTTGGTTGGGTCCTGGGGTATTGCGTAGTGTCCAGTTGATAGCATCGGGGGAGGTCATAACCTGTGTGCCGTTAGGCCCACGGCTAGATACCGCTACAAACAGGTTTAGGCTACGGCTATGCGTGATAGATGTCCACCTTTGGTTTTCACCAGGGGTATGCCGTAATTCCCAATCAAAACCATTATTATACGAAGTCATCACTTGCCTGCCTTCTGCTCCCCAGCTGGATACAGCTACGAAGCCAACCCCGCCACCATAGGCGACAGAACTCCACGATTGGTTAGCGAAAGGTGTGGATTGGAGTGCCCATATCTCGCCATCCCAAGAGTTCATGACCTGCGAACCTGCCGCTCCCCAATCTGCAACAGCAAGATACTTGCCGAAACGATCGCTGGTTACAGAACGCCATCTTGGGTTTACCCCAGGGGTTGGGCGCACGCTCCACGAAACACCAGGCACAATACCTTCACTGTACATGGCCTGCCTATTGTTTGAACTCCAGCTGGCCACACCTACAAACCTATGCGCACAGAAAGTTATATCTTGCCATAAAGAGCGGGGCATCAGATAGTTATTAACTACATGCCCAACCCACTGGTGCGTAGGCGGCTCCCATGGGCGTTGCGGCCAAAACTGGATATTAAACACCGCAGGGTTTTGCATAAAAGATAAGTGGATATCAGTATTTGGGTTTGACATAAAATTATATCTTAGGTCAATATTCCTTACACCTACCCCCTGCCCATTGGCACCCGTTAGCTCTGCCGATGATAACCTATTATGCCGCAAGTCAATCGACTGCAAAGAGGTTAGCTGGCATATACCATGTAGGGTTGTGATATTCATATTTCGGGCATCCAGCTCCCTTAGATTCCATACACACTGGTTTGTAAGCCACCCTCTGTTTGGATACCCTAACGCGGTGGTAACAGCATTTAAGAAGTGGGTGCATTCGAAGAAGTGAGTTATGTCTCTTGTCGAGAATGGCTCGAATCCTATCTCCATAGAAACAGCCGCCTCGTCAAAGCTTGACTCTACATAAATGAGATTGCCATCTGCGTCACTATCCCATATGGCTGTCATGGGTAATATTTCATTGATGCTTAGGCTAAAATGGTTGTCATCTAAGGCTTGTATCCCATACTCCAGGAGTGCTTGCTCATGTATGCCATCCTCGTTAGCAAGCCCTAGGGTTGGGTATAGGGTTAGGGCTGTGGGAATCGCTCTGTTCCACAAATCTAGCTGTACCGGTGATGATTTATAGGTTGGCTGGATAATGGCACCTGTGTTTGCATTGGTAAGATGCGATACAGCCGGGGATACCAATAGTTGCATAGACCCTGCTTGTAAATTGGCATAGCGTACGAAAGACGTATATCGCCAACCATCAAAGGTAGATACAACAATGCTGGATGGGCCAGAAAATGCCATGTTGGAAAGGCGATACTCGTCTAACGCTAAAATATAGCGGACAGACCTTGTAACAGGGTTTGCTGTGGTGCGCGAGCCTATTAGCTGTAACTCCCCGTTTGGGGCTTCGCGAAATAGGTGGCGGCCATCACGTATTACCTGGTTACCGGCAGAGTCGTGGATTGTGAAGTTTTCTGCGCCTTGGACTACTATGGATACTTCTTGGCCCGTTAGTTGATAGGGGGTGGTGCCTGTTATTATGGATATTATTTCGTCTAGTTGGTCTGGGCTGTGGAGGCTGTGGCGGGAGGTGAATTGTTGAAAATAGGGATTTTGGCTGGCTGTGCTGACTGGCGTAACAGAGACTATGTGCGTTTCACCAGAGAAAACCGTTCCAGCAAAGAATACAATTTCTACTCTATCCCCGACTTGCATGTCACCCTTTAATACCTCAACTACAGTGGTGAAATAAATGTCAGTTGAACGTAAACCTGACTGAATTCCCTGGTTCGCCATACGCCTAGGTTCGTTTATTTCAACAACTAAGACATGTGGTGAACCACTTATGATATCTACTAAGTAATCAGATGTTATAAACACTCTTCTTGCAGTTAGGAATGGAGTATGGGGCAAGGTACTAGCATACGAAATGATTTCCCCGCTTGTTATACTCCTGCTGTTAAAATTCATTCTAGAATGTAACGATAGTGGTTCGTTGTATATTGTGCTCCTTGACGGGTCATTTAAATCCAGAATAAGATCTGTTGTGAATATGAATCCATCTTCATGCAAATGCGAATAAACATCAGCAAGCTTTATTAACGCCAATAAATATTGCGAACCTACACTAAACTGAAACTCTGGATCCGCAAATCTACGGCTCATCTCTGCGTAGACCACATACACAAATATTGTATCTGCCGTATTGCCAAATACCCGGTCATGCACAATAAACTCATATTCAGTTGCGCCTTGCAATGACCTGCTTGTTACAAACTCTGCAACTACTACATCGGTTGCAACTTCTATTGCAGATTCAAAGGTCCAACGAACACCCATGCCCATGCTAAAGCCCATATCCATGTCCATAGTTCCTATGTTACTAGATGCCGTCGCTACGCCACGTCCGTGTGGGGTAATGATATGCATACTTGAGTTGTATGCAGTAAAGAGTAAAATGCCTATAAGTGATATAATTCCAATTATTAATATCTGTCGTCTGTTCATTGAAGTCAGCTCCCTTCGTTAACCGAATCAGTATTTGTTTTTATGAATAAAGCATCTCAGCGTCCGGTTCTGAATTGTCGATAAATTTGCCTCAAGTGCTCTACCTCGGCTGGATTAAGAGTTTCATTTGGGGTCGATTGCCACATTGGAACGGTTCCTGTCATAACATCACTTGCGTTAGGAGAATGCCCAAAATATCCCAACGCATGACCTAATTCATGCATTGCTGTCATTGTAGCAAATTCAATGTTATGTGAGTCAAATGTATACAATAATCCACTGTTTGAAAATACGCCTATTAGCATCGCATTGAGTCCAGTTCCGCCAAACCTATGCACATGCCGTGTTACTCCTCCCACTTGAATTGTACCTGCATGACCAGCCAGCCCTCCTCGAAACATATATACACCATATCGTTCATTAGTAGGAGAAAAAGGCGTGGTTCGATCAAAGCGTGCTTGAATCGCCTCTCTATCCCCACCATATGCTCTGATGTTTGCTCTGTTCCTATCATTAGGATGCCCCATATCGTCAACATTCCTAAATGTTATATCTAACTCATTTGTCCAAGCTCTTTGTGCGTCAAGCATTCTTTGTATAAAAGTAAACCCTGGAGCCTGTTGCACCGGAACAGGTTCGACCCATATATAAATATCTCCAGGCCAAAACCCAAACCATTCTTCATACCAACCATAATTATCAATATGCCATATATTTTCTATCCACCATCTATGCGAACTGTGGTTAGCAAATAATGTGAGAGCTAGGGAAGGACTATTCGCAATGTATAAGTTTGTATTTGAAGCACTCCTAACTCTGTAAGAGCCATCAGTCTGTTGTATTAAGCTCCAGCGTTGCCGATTGTTGTAATTTGTTCCTATTCCGGAAATTCGCACTTCGTGCCTCAATACTCCGCTTGTTTCCGTGAGATAGCGTCCTGTCGTGTCATTTCTAATGGCAAAATCATTATCTACTATATGGACTAGGTACCATATAGGTCTTCTCACGATATTAGCTGGAGCATTTTCAACTATTGTCGTTGTTGCACTGTTGAATACATCCATATAAAAACTTCTGTTGTAATTCATAAATACCTTATGCCCTCTTGTTTGCGTAAGCACAGGTGCCTGCGACACAATAAGCGTCCGTACCGTGCCACCTGCCGAAACAACAACTGACGCATTACGACGTACACCAGAGTTATTTTGCAGTGCCCTTAACTGAAGCGCGGTTCCCGGCACCCCTGTTCCGAATACTTCCAGCCAACCCCTAGATTCAGGATTTTGGCTCCAGCTCCAACTTGCTTGGCCTGTATTAACAACTGCACTTCTTGTGTCTTGCCAAGACGGTACATTCCATGTTGTATCGTTCCAGGGGGCTATATTGGATGGGCTAAAGGCTAAGTTTGGTACCCATCTAGCCCAGAATGTTACGTTACTGGTTACCACTGTGTTGTGGGTAACTTGGGTGCCGCCGGTTTGGGCGGTAAACCAGCCCGTAAATCTATGCCCAGCCCTGGTTGGTTCGGTTGCTAAAGTGTTCACTGGCACCCTGCCGTTATTCAGCACCTGTATGGTACCCGGGCCACCTGCACCACCGTTGGGGTTAAATGTTACAGTCCTTGTTATAGTAGGCGACGGTGTTGGTGTTGGTGCAGGCGTTGGAACTGGTAGTAACGGTGACCCTTGTACGCTAACCGATGGGCCTGCACCTGCTGAGTTAACAGCCCTTACCCAAAACGTATGTTGCCCGGCTGGCACACTTAGGAATGTGTGACTTAACGCACCACTTACCGTACTCCAGCTGATGAAATTATCTCTTGATACTTGGTAGGTTACACTTGATGCGCCCCCTAAGCTTTGCGGCGGTGACCAGCTTATAGTAACTTGATGCGTGCCAGGTCCAGCAGATGGCCTAACATTCTGGGGTGCGCTTGGTCGGGCTATAACTACATTATTATTTGGTAACGTATAAAACGATTGCATATCACTTTGCCACGCACCTGTCATGCCGTGCGCCCTTGCTATAGAACGGATATAGTACCTACTGCCAGAGGTTAGGCCCATTATCGTAGCTGGAAAAAAAGAGGCTCCTGTTACCAAAACCTCACGTTGCTGAACTTGGTTATGCCTGCGAATCCAGAATCCACGTTCGGCAATGACTAAGCCCCCGGGGTTGGATATCATCCCAAGTGCTGACACTGATTCGTGGGTAACCGTGCCAAGAGACAGCGTTAATATTGGCGTGCTGTGGGGCGTTAGCAGATATGAATTACGCATGGCATCGTCATCAAGCCATTCTTCATCATACACTATAGGTAAGTCGTAAAAGTAAAATATATCGCATTCAAAATCTACATATCCATACTCAAAAACATATGTCCTGGTTGGGGATGTTATGGCAGATATATCTCTTAATGTCATGCCCGCCGCCCGTTTGGCAAGAAATTCTGTCAGCCGAAGGCCAGACGCGGCAAATACTTCATACTCGAACAAGCTCAAATAATCCGCAAGGTTACGAAGCCTGCCATGGGTCATGTAGTATTCCTCTTCACATGGGCAGGCCCAGTTTACTATTGGCTCTGGATTAACAATCACACTATCCCATATTTGATGGTCATGCTCGTCACCTATCCATACTTCAAATAAAGGGTCAAATGCATGGTGAGTCTCGTAATACATAAGCGGCAAGTCGTTAAAATAAACAAAATCATACCCAATGTCATGATATCCATGCCCCGGGATATTAACTACGTTAAAGCCAAATAGCACAGATATCTCCTTTAACGTCATACCAGCCGCCCTTTTGGCTTGAAATTCTGAAAATCTAAGCCCGGACGCTACAAAGAACCCATACTCAATAATGCTTAAATAATCAAAAAGATTACGATACCGCCCATGGGTTAAGTAGTATTCCTCTTCTTCCGGGCAGGCCCAGTTTCTTGGCTGTGGCGGTATTATTTCATGGTTAAAGTCGTCTGCCCACTCCCAATTATCGTTGCTACCAGGGCTGGCAGACCACCCTAGTAACGAGAACGCCAATACCATAACCATTATGATACTGGTTACTTTCCGTGCCGCGGTTTTCCTGTTTGCGACATTGCTCTGCTTAGGTACATTCATCTTCGCTTTTCCTCCATTCTACAAAACAAACAGTGAAAGGGTGATTGGCATTGGTGCTTATGCCAACGCCATGAGGGGTGCCCCTCTTGGTTTCTTGTAAAATGTACCATAGCATTGTGCGATGTGTCAACCAATAAACTTACACTAAGTGATATAATTCGACAATAAGCTGTTACCCAATATGCACGACAAACGCATAAACGCCTTTAGCCCCCTTCGTTTACGAAGGGGGTGGCCCGGAAGGGCCGGGGGTTGGCCTTTATGTATCAGTAACACAACCCCCGCCGCTTACAGCGGCACCCCCTTCTAAAGAAGGGGGCTAAAACCCTTCATGCGTTTGTCGTGACCCAATATGTAAAACGCCCGGCATATCTATCTATGCCGGGCATTTATGCACCTAACCTTCGTGGATACTTACAGTAATACCCCCACCCTCGACCGTGCTTTTTATAACAACCGGAAAGGGTTTTTCATTCTTAAACTTAAAATCTATCCCGCCGTAAGACGTGGCGGCCTCTTCGCCTTCTTTTGCATATGTCACCGGTAGCGAATGGTCATGCCGCTCTATTATGGTCATGCCCGCTTCATCGGCGGCTATGCTTAGGGTGGTGGATACCTGGCAAACACCACCGCCAAAGCCCTTCTTCTTTTCACCCTGTACGAAAATTATGCCTTCTTTATAACCACGCCTTTCAATAGTAGGGCCTACAGTTTGGTTGTACGAAAATGTTTCTCCAGGTTGCACCACACATCCACTAATAGATTTGCTGGCTTGGGTGATATTGGTGGCGCGGCCCTCGTCTTTTGCATCGAACTCGGTTTTATGGCTGGCAAGTTCTTTGCCGGTGGTTGCCGCCCTCCCGCCTTCACTGCTAACTGGCGGTGCGGGTGTTGAAACGGCCGTATGCTCAGCAGGCACATGCGGGCTTGCGGCAACACCAGCGTCAGCCACATGCGGCATTGGCTGTATCGCTTGTGGTGCCGGTTCATAGCCCCTAATATCAGAGTCCGGCACGTGAATCACCTGCCCCTGTGGGTGCGCAGGCGAATGCGGAACCACCCGCGTTGCAGACTCCGGTGCCGAATGCCTAGCACCCGGGCGTGGGGTTATTGCCCTGGAAATATACCCGTTCCGGCTGGCACTGCGTGTTGCACGGCCACGGTTTACCCGCTCGTAAGCAAACCGCGTTGGCGAGTCTGTCGGCCCGCTGTAATAATCAGCAAAATTGCTACATGCGGCTACCGCAAGCAATAATGCGGTTGCAATTATAATAAATACTATTTTTCTCATAATCCATTCATCCCTTCTTTCCGGGATGCAAAAAAAAGCATACCCGGTGGTATGCTTTTATTATGCGGCTAATATATGCAAGTATGTGATGCAATTATTGACTAGGAAACTGCTGTAAAATGGAAGCAGTTTTAATGCGGCAAAGCCGTTTTTACAATGGTACCCCGGAAGGGAACTGCGTTGAAGCGTTCGCAGTTCCGCTTGACCTAGGGTAGTTCGCTGTCTGCATCTTTCGTAAAAAGCGGCTTCGCCGCTTTTTACTGGGCAGTCTTTGTATCCGCGCTATCTTTAACCGGTGCTTTACCAAAAAGTAATGCCAATATCACCCCGGCAATAAACGCAATAACCCCGTAAACCACCAGCGTAACCGTCATCACATCAACACTCTGGTACGTATCCGGGTGCCTAAACACAACAAAAATAGTACCAAACACCATCCCAAGTATGGCAAAATACGTCATGCTAAAATGCTTTTTTAATAAAACCGCAATAAGCTTAGAGGCCAATAAAATCCCCAAAACTATCCCCAGCCCCAAAGGCACGGCAATTTGCAAAATAGGCGGCAGTAGCCCAAAGTCAAAAGGCGTTCTTAAATATTCTGTAATAAGCGCAATGGTATGCATAACCGTTGGCAAAAGCCCAAACAACATAAGCACCATAGCCCCGCTAACCCCGGGAATAATAAGCGCAGCGGCGGCCACAAGCCCACCGGTAAACAACAAAACTGCCAAGCCAAAACTAAAGTACCCGTCCGCTTCAAGCGTAGGTGTCGGCGCAATAACCGCAAGCAGTATAATAATAACAGCCGCCGCTACAGCCACGGCATAAAACACAGGTTTTTTACCGTCACGCGATATGGCCTGCCCATGTATAAACGGTATCCCGCCAGCCACAAGCCCCGCAATAAACGCGCTTGTCTGGAAAGAGAAACGCTCAAATAGCCCGTCAAAAACCAGGCCCATTATCAAAATCCCCACAACCATGCCAAGCCCAACCGGCACCAAAAATAAAAGCGACCGCTTCATATCAGAAAACAAGCTGTTAATCGACTCTATAAGCCGGTCATACACACGGAAAATTACCGCAAGCGTAGCACCGCTAATCCCCGGTACAATATTGGCCGCACCAAGTGCTATGCCGGTTAACATTAAATATAAATACTGCAAGTTATCACGTCCTTTGTATAGTCTAGTGAAATATTGATGCGATTATACCTACAACAGGCGGATTTCCATAGTTAACGTCTTATGCGTTATATTCCGCAATCGCGTCTAAAAACCTTTGCCCGTATTTTTCTGCCTTCACCTGCCCTATCCCCGATACCTTTAAAAACTGGTCCAGTGTTTTTGGCCGCTTCTGGCACATATCGGTTAGAGAACTGTCGTGCAATATTACAAATGCCGGTACTTTTTGCTCTTTGGAAATGGCGAGCCTAACCTCCTTTAGGTATTCGAACAGCCCTTTGTCAAAGTCTTTGGTATCATTTGATACCTGTGATACCTGCAAATACGGCTTGGGCCTGGTTATGATATCAAGTATGCTGCCTCCGGTATATGTTTCCCTGTCCTTTGGCCTTACCCTGTTTTTCTTCGGCTCTGCCGGTTTTGCGGCGGCTTTTTCTTTGGGCGGTGCTTCCTTCGCCAATTTCATGTGTATGCTTTCCGTGCCGCGCAGTATTTCGGTTGCGTGCGGGCCCAGCCTTATTATTGGGTATTCGTCATCTGTTTTTACAAGCCCGCCGGTTAGTAGTAAGTGGTTAATAATATCACGCAAATGGCCTTCCGGCTTTTTGCATATACCATGGGTGGATAGCTTGTCCAGGCCGTTTCGTAGTACCTTTTCATTTTTAGAACCGCGCAGTACGTCTATAAGCATTACCATTCCATAGCGTTCCCTCATACGTACCACGCAAGAGACTATCTTTTGCGCGTCAATAGTTACGTCCTCTGTCTCGAAATGCGTGTTGCAGTTAGAGCAATTACCGCAGTAGTTTGGCGGCTTTTCGCCAAAATATTTAAGTATATACCCGCGCAGGCAATCCCGGGTTGCCGCGTAGAATGTCATCTCCCTTAAACGCTTGCGGTCGCGTTCTTTTAGCATGGTTTCCGTGGCAAAGTCTGGGTATTCTACATCCCTTGGGTTGTCTATCATCCATAGGTTTGTATGTACGTCTTGGCCGTTATATAGCAGTAGGCAATCGGCTGGGCTACCGTCACGCCCGGCGCGGCCTGCCTCCTGGTAATATGCCTCCAGGTTCATGGGCATGTTGT
>Ga0123355_10010655_pt1 | contig 14117 bp, 9 predicted proteins | sample TergutEmb28metaG_3_FD_89872 | JGI IMG/M metagenome (GOLD analysis project Ga0123355, IMG submission 89872) | Embiratermes neotenicus P1 segment gut microbial communities from Petit-Saut dam, French Guiana - Emb289 P1 | ecosystem: Host-associated > Arthropoda: Insects > Digestive system > Gut ... | reverse complement strand
GCGGGCATCCTCGATGACACCAGCCTCTGTTTCAATCTCGGGTGGTGACGGGGGAGGGGTCTGGACGACCATCGCAATGTGCTACTGTACGTGTCACATTGCTGGACGTCAAGATCGACCGCGGAGAGCTGCTCGAAATGCGCCCCCGCCGCGGCATCCGAGTCGTCGGCACGCCCGAAGAGAGCGCGGTCCGCGGCAAGATCGCCGAACTTGTGCAGCTCGCGCGCCAACAGGGCTACACCCGCGCGGACCTCCTCCAGATGATCGGCGACGCGGCATAGGCCGCTCCGCCTGGAGGAGTACGAGATCGCTCCAGCAAAGCCGCACGGCCGCGCACTGTGCTTTCCCTCCGTTCCGGGACACTGCGAGCCCGTCAGGCGCGACTGAATGGGACGACTTTCTCACTTACTCAAGGGCCACGCGCTTCGCGCGCGCCAGCCCTTCGGGCTCCGGGCGCTCGCGTCCTCGCCCGCGGCCAACGACAGCTACCCCGACGCCCCCGACGCCGGAACTTCTAACGGCAGATCACTCTCCGACGAACAACGGCCTCCGGCCTGCCAAACGACGGCTGGGGAGGAGGCGCTGGCCAGCAAGGCAAGACGTGTGGTCTCGCCGCTTTGGGAGCCGTTTCAGGCAGTCGCTTTCGAGGACTTCTTTGCGCCCAGCTTACGGAGCCATGTCACGAGGGCTTCCCGCCCGGTGTCGCCGGGAGACTCGGCAACCTCTAGCGGGGTGTTGTCGCCGCCCCACGACGGTCCGCCGTTGAGATCGGCACCGCGGGCAAGCAGGTCCTCGGCCATCCGTCGCTGACCACCGTTACAAGCCATCCAGAGAGCATCGGTGAGGTCCTGCTGAGAGTGCGAACCGCTGGCCAGGAGCTCGTCAGCACGGGCGATCATGCCCAGCGCGGCGGCATGCCAAAGTTTGTTCACGAGCGCGCCCCGCTCGACAAGCAGACGCGCTACCCGCCAGCAGCTGTACGCAACCGCGTCGTCGAGCGGCGTACCGCCTGCGATCGAGCCGCCGGTCGTCTCCAGTTCGGCGCCGCCATCGATCAGCGCTCGAGCAACCTCGACGTCATCGCTACTGGCCGCCCAGTGCAACGGCGTCTCTGAGTGCCAACTTCCCTGCACCGCAACGTTCGGATCGCCACCGGCGTCGATCAGCATTGCAACGACCTCTGGCGCCCGTGGGAAAAAGCCCGGCCATTCGGCCGCTGCGTGTAGCGGCGTACCCGAGCCGCCCTTCTCATCCACCAACTCGGCCGAGGCCAGACCCGGATGTTCGCCCAGCAACCGAGTCACTGAATCGACGTCTCCGGCGTGGATCGCGTCCACCAACGCTCGGGCGAGCGGGTCGCTTTTGGACAGCCTCATGCCCACACCGCCAGGGTACTCGCGCCCGGAGCGAACGGGTTCGCTGGTCATCGTTGATAACCATCCCGGCGCCAAACGCAGCCGTTCGCCGACCCGTTTCTTTCCAGATTCGTTCCATAGGCCTGTCTGGTCGGCGGCGGAACCGTGCTCTGGAAACGCACAAACCGGCCAGATGCAGGCAATTCGGGCAGTGGAGCCAACCGGGATCGAACCGGTGACCTCCTGCTTGCAAAGCAGGCGCTCTCCCAGCTGAGCTATGGCCCCAGGGCACTCGAGTTTAACGGGCTTCGCGCGGTTCCCCGCTAAGCCTCGATGAACAGCGGGCGCTGCCTGCCCTCACTCGTCGAAGTCGAAGTCCTTCGGGGGACGCTGCTCGAACCACAACCGGTCGTGGTCGGGCGTGTCCTGAAGAAACTCCGGCGTCTCCTCAAGGACGTCGTCGTCGTCGTCGGCGACCTCGGGCTCCTCCTCGAACGCGCGGTACTCGTCATCGTCGAAGCCGTGGGCGGCCTCGTGCTCCACCGTGTCGTCGTCCGGCGGCAACACGGGTCTGCTCAACTCGGTGCTCGACTCGTCATCGTGCCCACGCAGCGCCAGCGGAGGCGGCTCCGGCCGATCGTCCTGGTCGAACGGCATCGATGCCGGATCTTCCAGCGACTCGTGTGCGTCGGGCTCGTCATGCTCGAGGTCGGCAGCCGGATCGGGTGCCGCGGACCGACGGTGAAGGAAGCCGCGGCGTTTGGGCGGACGCTCGGCCGGCATGCCGACTATCTCCGCGTGCGGAACGTCGCCTGGCTCCTCGACTCGGTCATCCACGTCGTACTCTGGAGCGACCGGCACGACCGGCGTCGCGGTTCCCACCGGGGCCGTCGGCTCCCGCCGTACGCGTCCGAGCGCCTCGCGCTCCAGGCGCTCGATCTCGGCGGGATCGCCGCCGCCACGGCGCTTCAGGTCGAGGTGCTCACGGATCGCGTCGTCCAGCAGGCCCATGAGTCAAAGCGTACTCACGTCGGCGCCCGTGCGCAGTGCTGCATACAGCCGTTCACGATGACGTAGACGGGGCCCGGAGAGCGACTTCGCGCGGCGCGGGTACACTGGCGAGGACCAAGCGGCTGTCGCTGCAGCCACGGGGCTATAGCTCAGTTGGGAGAGCGCCTGGATCGCACCCAGGAGGTCGGGGGTTCGAGTCCCCCTAGCTCCACTCGTCGGAAGCCCCGCAACGACGGGGCTTCTGTGTTGAGGGGGCGGTCTCGTCGGACGTCGCGGCCGGCCGTGTGGAAACGTTTTGGAAACACGTTCGCGACGGTCCCTACCCTCCCGCCCGACCAACGGGGCTATTCACGACGAACGGAACGTGAGATGATGCGCGCTTAGCTTCTCGGCCCACCAGCCATCATGAGCTATCCGATCATCCTCTGCGTCGTAGCCGTCGAGGCGCTGAATCTGGTGCTGCTGTGGATTGCGCTCCGGGCGCCCATCTCGCGGGTGGCTCGCCCGCTGGTCGCGTGCTGCGGCTTGTCGGGCGCCTGGGGAGCGTTCGTCCTGGTCATCGTGGTCCCCGGGCCAGCGTGGATGACTGCCTTCACCGTCTCGGTGTTCGCCGTCAGCAGTGTGGCGATGGCCGTTGCGATCTATCTCGCCACCTACGAGGAGGACTCCCACGAGGAAGGCGAGGGTGGAGCACCAAGTCGGAGTCCTGAGGGTCCAGACGGTGGCGGCGACCGCGAACCGCCGTGGTGGCCGGAGTTCGAGCGGGAGTTGGACGCCTATGCTGCGCAGCGTGACCGCGAGCGTCAGCCGGTCGACTGTTGATCAGACGGCGGCCCGTTACCTGCCGGTGCGCTCGCGGTGCCTGCACCCGGGCCAGCAGCAGGGCCGGCGCTGGCCCTCCTCCAGCTCCTCCTGAGTCCGCCGGATCCGTCGCTCGCGCGTGGTCTGCTGCTTGGCGTCCTCGACCCAGCAGATGAACTCGTTTCGCGCGAGGGGCGTGATGTCCCTCCACGCATCGAGTGCACTGGCGTTCGCGATCAGCGCGGTGCGCAGATCCGTCGGCAGGTCATGCACCACCCCGCCGGGTACTCCCGAGTCGCTCACAGGGAAATCGTAGTGAGCCACCACCTCGATGCGGCTTGCGGGGCGCTCGCCGCGGCGGCGAGCGCCCCGGTCCGTTCGGATCGTCGCGGCGAGCCCTAAGGCGCCGTCACGAAAGGTCCGTAATGGTGGAGTTCGTCTCCGGCGCTACGAGCGGTGTGCCCACATCGAGCTGGATCTGTGTATTCCCGTTGAGCGGGATGTTTCGCGGGTTGCCCACGTAGTGCTTGCCGTTGACGAACACGGTCACCGGCCCGGTCTCCGGACCCACACGGCCCTGGTTGAGCGGCTGACCCCAGACGTCGAAGAAGTTCGCCAACGTGTAGGTCCGCTGGTTGGGCGCTCTGATCCGGATGATCCCGTCGGCGGCGTCCGTGTGCACGGCGGCGGCACAGTTACCCGCTGCGACGAAAGTCCCCCGCGGGGTGTTATGCACCTGGCCATCGACGATGCCGATGCCGGCTGGAATCTGCCGGGCAAAGCCCTGTACGAAGATGGTCAGGTGGATGGACTGCCGGACGACGATCTGCGTCTGCCGAACGCAACTGGGGATCCCGGCGGCGGGGTTTGGGCTGGTCGTTGAAACCGGCGAAGCGAGCGGCGGGGCGCTGGGAACCGGTACGCCCTCAGGCCCGATCGGTCCGGGTGGTCCCGGCGGCTGGAGGTTGGCCAGCCCGGCGAGCGATCCGGGATTGCGGGCCTGCGACGTGGAACCGCCTCCGCTGAGCGCGCCGATCAGGACGATCGCGGCGATTGCGACCGCGGTCGCCCCGAGTGTTACCGCGCGTCTGACCATCAGGCTGGGCGCGAACGCCACCTGAGGCAGGCCAAGTCGAGCCCCGGTAGCGACTGGAGGGAGACCGAAGCGATAGAGGTTGGTGGCCGTCGACTCTTCGGTGAGCGGCCAGACGGCGACCGCGAGCAACGCAAGCACGGGGCCTGTGTTCAGGTCCGTGGCCATCCCGCTGAAGATCTGGCCAAAGCCTTGACCGATCACCCAGTAGGCGAGGCCCAGAGCGATCGCCAGCTTGAGGCACCGCCTGGGGTGGATGTCGAGTGCGACGCCGGCGGCGATCGCGGCCGACGCCAACGACAGCACGAGCGCGATGATCAGCCCGTTGCCGCTCGCGGCATCGGCGAACGCGTTCTGCACGCTGTTCACGACCCCGAGACCGGAGAGCATCGACCTGATCGCGTCGGAGGTCGCGTCCGGAGTGCTGTTCGGCCCCAGCAGCCACGCCCATGCCATCACCGACCACAGGACCACCCAGGCCGTCTTGACTCCGCGGACGCCGAGCAGCCCGCCGGGGCGGTCGTTTGGCCATGCCACCAGGCCGACGATCGCGTACAGCAACACGGCTCCAGGAGCGCCCGTGAGCGGACTGGCCGTGTCGGTGAACAGCATCCCGAACCCCTCCCCGACCCACCACACCACCATTGCCCAGCCAAAGGACGCCAACAGTGCGCGTTTGGCCGTCTGGCGGTACAGCAGCCCGAGCCCGATCGCGACCTGGGTGAGGGCGAACAGCGTGTTGAAGAAGGCGAGGTTGGGTGCCGCGATGTTGGCGGCCCAGTGCATCGGGCTTGCGACCCAGTTCGGCTGCCCCGATGCGGTGTCGTTCAGCATCGCGATGAAGCCGTGCGAGTACATGAACGACTGAAACTGGAGCGCCCCGGCGATCAGCCAGAGCAAGCCGAGGGCGGTCTGGAGCACCCGACGGTGATCGGACGCGAAGTAGCCGCGCAGCTGGTCGCGCAGCCGCTGCCAAGCCTCCTCAACCGATCGAGAGTCCGAGGCGGCGACTCCGCCCTGGGAGACGCCGGCGACGCCGGCGACTACACCGGCGCCGTTTGGCGCTGAAGTTTGGGCGAAGGCGCCATTCGTCTCAGCACCATTCGCCCGCAATTTCCTGGTCCACGACTTCGGACCACCACTTGTCAGCAGCTGGATTCCACGACCTGGGGGTGGCTCGGGTTCCCCAGACTCTGGTATCCCATTCGTCTGCAGCACCAGCTCACCATTCGTGTGCGGCTCCATCCCCAGATCCGCTCCGGCGCCGTTCGAGTGCTGGTGATGTTCGGTGTACGCACCGTTGTTGTGTCTGGCGGCCCGGGAACGACCCGCGGCGACGGCGCGCTCCGTGAGGAGCGCCAGCACCAGAAAGTGCCAGCGCTCCTCGACGAGCCTGTCTTTGAGTCCGTTCTCCTCCACGAGCCTTGTCTTCAGGCTGGACACGTGCTTCCTACGGGTTGCAGAGCCACGCATGCATGAGCTCGTTGTCCTCGTGCTCGAGCATGTGGCAGTGGAACATGTAGCCCGGCCCGGTGGTCGGGTCGAACACGAACCGATTCTGTCCGGCCTTGACGCCACCGACGGCGATGTCCTGTGGCGAGAACCGCACCACCAGACGGTTCACGAATCCGGGCAACGCATGGAAGGTGTCCTTCCATCCCGCCTCGTAGATCTCCGGTGGGTGCAACGTCCCCAGGAACGGACTGAATGCCGGGTTGCCACCGATCGCGCCGTCAGCGTTGGGGTTGTTGTAGTCATTGGGCGGCCCGTATCCGGGGATGTAGACGCCCGGGTCGTAATTCACCAGCGTCGCCGCACCATTGTCGTCGGTGCCAAAGAACTGGCCGCCGGGGAACTGGCTGTTGTACAGGTTGGTGTACCCGTCGACATCCGCTTCCTGGCGGTTCAGCACCTGGAACTGGATCAGGTGGATGTGGATCGCGTGACCGTCGTCGGTGAGGTTGAAGACCTCCCACACCTCGGTGTCGCCGACGCGCGGCATCTCGGTCATCCGCATCCCGGTTCTATCGGTGGCCGCAGAGCCTCCCTGACGGGTGGGCTCTGAACCGGGAACGATGATATTCGTGCCCTGGCGCACGCCCTCCTGGATCGTGTTGTTGTTGAGGTACTCGATCGACAGGTCGGCGGCGGTTGACGCCTCGACAAAGATCAGCTGCCGGTGAACGCCGACGGTGGGCGCGACGCCTGTGGCGAGCTGGCCGGTGGCCGGGTTCGCGAGCCTGACGATCTTCGGCAGCTGGTTGGTGCCGCCGCGCAGCGACCCGCCGTTGGCGGGGTTGAACGTGTTGTCCCGGCTCGAGAGCGGCTTGTTCACCCGGAACTGCATGACGCGGCCGTTGGTGGCCGGGTCGAGGTTGTCAGGGTTGGGATTGCCCAACGGCGCCGATCCGTCGTTGCGCAGGGTGAACGTCTGGCCCTCCATCCCGGTGAAGTCGATGATGATGTCGTTGCGCTCCGTGTTACACAGCTGCAGCTTGGAGTTGCCTGTGAAGCCCGTGGCGTTCGGGTCGGAGCTGAGCTTGACGGGCGTGTCGACGAAGCCACCATCGGTCCCGATCTGCCAGATCGGCGGACCCGCTGCCCCGGTCTGGGAGTCCTCCAGCCACATCTGGAAGCAACGCATGTTCGAGAAGCTGAGGATCCGGAAGCGGTACCGGCGCGGCTCGACCTCGAGGAACGGCCAGCTCCTGCCGTTGACCATCACGACGTCACCGAAGTTGTCCTCCGACCAGAACGGATGCAACGCCGGATCGGCGATGTTCGCCGGGTCCGAGGCGACGTAGAAGTGCTGCCCGTTGGTATCGAACATGTGATCCTGGATCGTCAGTTCGATCTCGAAGTCCCCCGCCGGCAGCCCAAGCGAGTTGTTGGGGTTGCCGGTGTCGAACTGATCGCGGATCCAGTACTGGCTGACCATCCCGGCGTAGACGTTGAGCCGCGTGACGCCCCGCGTGTGGTCATGGAAGAACATCATCAGCGGGGGCTGGGTGTTCGGGTACTGATAGACGGCGGCATTCGACCGGGTCGGGCGCAGGGTGTTGTACCCCGGGCCATGGATGCCGTTATTCGTGAACCACTCCATCATCGTGCCGTCGAACTGCGACTGCACCTCGGCGCCGTGGAGATGGTGGACGTTGGGGATCACGCCCTGATAGTCGTCGAAGGACGGAGGCGTGTTCAGCGGGTTCGCCCAGGCGATCTGCTGATCGATCGGCAGCAGCGGCTCGACAACCGAATTGCCGGGAGCCGGAATATTGTTGATGTAGGTAGCCGTCGAGGGAGTGTGGCGATGCGCGATGATCGTGTGACCAGGCGTGTGAGGCGGTTGCGAGCCGTTCCGCTCACCCCACACCCAGGTTCCCTGGTTATACGGCGCCGGGGCGTTGGCATAGACGCTGGCCGGCAGGATCTGCTGTGGGAACTCCATCACGACGATGTTGTAGTTCTGCTGGTCCACGCGTTGCCCGACAAAGGTCGGGAGCGGATCCACGAACTGCGGGATCTGACTGCCAGGTAGCTGCGTCTGCTGAACGATCGGGGACGAACGAGCACCCCGCGGCGATAGCAGCATCCCAGCGCCGACCGCCCCGGCGCCGGCGACGGCGCCAGTTCCAAGGAACTTCCTCCTGGTCAGCTTCTGATTCATAGTGACTCCTCTCTGTCGACCTGGTGGCGCGTTTCGTGCTTGCTCGATCGGTCGATGTTGTTTGTGACTCAAGCTCTCGGGTACCAACAGGCACAGCGCAACCAATTTCAAGGCAGGCTGTTCCTATATTCGGGTCGACGAGAGCAGCATCAGATCACCCCGCGCGGGCAACCGCAGCGTGGGACGTGTCAACTTCAGCTGCCGTTGAGCTAGCCGCCGGCGCCGCTGGTAGGGCGCCAAAAAACGCAGACCATCGCGGACAAGACGTAGGGGAGCGCTTACTCCACGCTGCCCGAACCGTCCTCACGGCCCCGGTACGGCATCAGGCCCCGGGCGAACAGGGCCTCGGCAAAGTCAACCTACATGTCTGGGTGGGCGGTCAGATGTACGGCTACCACACCCTCGGTCCGTAACTACCTTCCAAGTGGGGAATTACGTTTACTAAGCCTCCCCTCTTCGTTCAGTAAAGGCAAGATATGCCCACCGCGATCGGATGCGCAAGGGTCACTGTGGGTGAACCGCGCCCCAAAACCTGGCAGGTGGTGTCCCTCGGGCCGCCGTCAGGGCGAGCCGAACGTCAGCCGAGGGCAGGCGTCTCGCCGAGATAGCTGGCGACGAGCCGGTTGGTGTCGTTGCGCAGGTCGGCGGCCGACCCCGACGCCATCAGGTCGCCGTGGGCGAGCACATAGGCGCGATCGGCGATGTCGAGCCCGAGCCGGACGTGCTGCTCGACGAGCACAACGGCGACCCGGCGCTCGGTAGCGAACTCGCGCACCACCGGCAGCAGCCGCTCGACGATCACAGGTGCCAGCCCCAGGCTGAGCTCGTCGAGCAGCAGCAGCTTCGGCGTCTGGATCAGCGCGCAGGCGATTGCCAGCATCTGCTGCTCGCCGCCGGACAGGAGTCCGGCGCGCCGGTGCTGCAGCTTGGTCAGCGCCGGGAAGTAGCCGAGCACCTCGTCGATCTGCCCCCGCGTGGGCCGCAGCCCGACGCGGAAGTGCTCGCCGACGGTCAATCCGTAGAAGATGCCGCGGCCCTCGGGGACGTGGGCAATTCCGGCCCGCGCGCGGCCGGTCGGCGAGACCCCGTCGAGGTCGATGCCATCGAGATGAACGCTGCCGGCCGACGTCCTCACGAGCCCGGAGATCGCGCGCAGCGTGGTGGTCTTGCCGGCGCCGTTGGCACCGAGCAGCGCGACGACCTCGCCGGCGGCGGCCGACAGCGACAGCCCGCGGACGACCGGGACGTTGTCATAGCCGGCGGTGAGGTCAGAGACCTCGAGGATCGGGGAACCGTTCGCGCTCACCGGATCGACCCCTGGATCACCCTCCGACCGCCTCCTCTGGTCGCAAACCCTCGATCTTGGGCGCGGTCGCGGCGAGCTCGATCTCGGCGCCGCCGAGGTAGGCGGCGACCACCCGTGGATCGCGGCGCACGACCTCCGGCGCGCCGTCGGCGATCAGCTCGCCGAACTCGAGCACGACGACGCGGTCGCAGATGCTCAGCACAAGTCCCATGTCGTGGTCGATCAGCAGCGTCGACTGGCCTCGGTCTGCGATCGCGCGAAGGTGGGCTCCGAGCGCCTGGCTCTCGGTCGTGTCGAGCCCGGCGGCAGGCTCGTCGAGCAGCAGCAGGCGCGGCTTGGCGGCCAGCGCTCGGGCGACCCCGACCAGCTTGCGGTGGCCCTGGGACAGGTCGGCCGGACTTGCCTTTGCGGCCCAGCCGAGGTCGAACAAACCGAGCGCGTCCTCGATCGCATGCCGGTCGGCGAGGTCGCGAAACGCGATCCTCCACGCCGGCGACCGGTCCTGGGCGACGGCGAGATTCTCCTCGACCAGCAGGTCGTCGAACAGATCGCCGCTCTGCCACGTGCGGGCGAGTCCGAGCGCGGCGCGCGCATGCGGTGGCAGGCCGCGAAGATCCCGGCCGTCGAGCGTCACCTGGCCGCGCGAGGCGACGAAGCCGGTAACCGCGTCCACGAACGTCGTCTTGCCGGCGCCGTTGGGCCCGATCAGGCCAACGAGTTCGCCCTCGCCGATCTCGAAGCCGACCTCGCGCAACGCGTGGACACCGTGGAAGTCGACGGACAGGCCCTCCGTCGCGAGCACCGGCGAGCCGGCCGGACGCGCCGGGCGTGGCTGTCGCCGGGCGGGTACCGGAGGCGGCGCCTCTCTGTCCCCGGGGGCCTCCGCTGGAACCGGCGCCTCTCCGTCCCCGGCAGCCGCCACCTTCCGGTCCTCGGCGGCCACAGCTTCCCGCTCCGGCGGCGCGACCACGGGTTGCTTGCGATGGCGCTTCTTGTAGAGCGCTCCCATGACCCCCTCCGGGTTCTGCAGCAGCGTGACGATCAGGATCACGCCGCCGAACAGAAGGAACCAGTTCCCGCTCAGCCCGAACCACTTGTCGAGCGCGTACGGGAACAGCGCCTGGGTCGAGATCAGTCCGGCGAACACGGCGCCCGAGATCAGCGTGATGCCGCCGGCGTACGCGAACGCGATCAGGCTGAACGCGGTGAACGCGTCGAACTGGTCGGGAGACACCGAGCCGGCGTTGTAGGCGTACAGGCTGCCCGCGATCCCGGCGATCAGCGCGCTGACGCCGAACGCGATCAGCTTCACGTTGCGCGGGTTGATCGCCGCCGCGGCCGAGGCGCGCTCGTTGGAGCGCACGGCCAGCATGCGCCGCCCGAACCCGCCGCGTCGCATGTAGCCGACCATCAGGCACAGCGCGACCGCCGTGGCCAGCGCGAACCAGCCGAAAACCGGGCTCGGGATGTTGCCGTCGAGGCCGCGGAACGGCGCCTGGGTACCGACGTCGAGGCCGAAGATGTGGGGCTCGGGCACCGGCGACCCGCTGACGCCGGCGCCGAAGCTCGGGTTGGCGAAGTAGAAGTTCGAGATCGCCTCGGCGGCGGCCAGCGTGACGATCACCAGGCTGACGCCGCGCACGCGCAGCGCCGAGATCGCCACGAGCATTCCGAGGAGGATCGCTCCGACGACGCCGGCCAGCGGGGCGACCGGGAACGGCACGCCGAGGTTGTGCGCCAACCGCGAGATGACGAACCCGGCGACGCCGGCGAGGCTCAGTTGGACGACCGAGATCTGCCCGACGAAGCCGGTGAGGACGACCAGCGACAGCGCCATCACGACCCCGATGATCGTGTTGACCTCGGCCTGGCGAAAATCGAATGGCAGCACCACGAGCGCGACCGCGGCCACCACCGCCAGCGGCGCGGCGATCTCGAGCAGGTGCTTCGGTTTGGGCACCTCCGGCAGGCCGCGCTCGATCAGCTGGCCGCGCCCCGGCAGTCTCGCGCCGCGCAGGAACATCGCCAGCACCACCAGCAGGAACGCGATCACGTCGGTGACGCCGGGGATAGCGACCCCGCCCGACTGCGGGAACCATGACTCTCCTGACGCCCAGGTGGTGAGCCCGTACAGCACCCCGATCCCGAAGCTCGCCACGCACGCGAACCCGAGCGAGGACAGGCCCGCCAGCATTGCGGCGGCCAGAGCCGGGATGACCTGCAGCGGCAGCGTGCTCGAGTCGAGCTCGGTGATCGCCGCGGCGATGATCCCGACGATCCCGGCGAGCAGCGCCGCGATCGCCGCATTGGCCAGCGCCAATCGCCGCGGGGAGAGGCCGCGCAGCATGCCTGAGACCTCGTTCTCGGACGCCGCCCGGGTCGCCAGGCCGAAGCTCGTCCACCGGTATACCGCAGCCAGAATCGCGGTGATCACGATCACGATCCCGGCGATGATGAACCGGTTGGTCGGAACCACCGCCCCCAGCATCGCGACGGTCGACTGCGTCAGGATCTGCGGCTCGGACTGCGGCAGCGTGCCGAACGCCAGCAGCATCGATGCCTGCATCGTCAGCAGCACTCCCAGCGACGCGACCAGCTTGGCGAGCGGCGGCGAGTTGCGCAGCGGCTGGAAGATGATGATCTCGGCGAGCAGCGCCACCGCGATCACAAACAGCAGTGCGAGCACGAGCGCGGGCCACTTTGCGATCGTGAACCCGAGCTGGCCCGTGTTGAGCGCCCAGAAGGCGTAGCCGGCGAGCATCGCGTACCCGCCGACCGCGAGGTTGATGACGCCCGAGCCGCGGTAGGTCAGCACGACGCCGACCGCGAGGCCGGCGATCAGTGCCCCCGAGCCGAGGGCGAACAGGATCTGCAGCAGGATCGCGTCCATCAACGGCGACCGGCACGGTGACGACGGAGCCGGAGGCCTCGCGGGGCCTCCGGCTCCGACATACGCTCAGGAGCTCCTGTCACAGACCCCTTACGGACCGCCTACTTCGGCGGCTGCAGCCACGACGCCGACTTGACGAACTTGTTCTGCCCCATGTAGGTGAAGAACTGCGCGCGCTGGTTGCACACGGCCGGCGCGCCCTTCAGTGCGCCGCAGTTCAGGGACGGGGCGCCGAGGGCCTGCGGGCCCTTGAACGCCTTGGCGATCTTCAGGACCTGTTTGGGGGTGATCTTCGCCACGTTGCCCTTGTCCTGTTTGGCCGCCTGGTTGAGGAACCGGATCGTCGAGAGCATCGAGCCGAAGTTGGCGATGTTCCACGGGTCCGCGGCGTTCTTCGTGTTCTTGAACTCCTTCATGACCTTCCCGTAGGGAACGAGTCCGGGGTCCGATGCGTCGCCGAACAGCGAGGTCGCGATCCCGTAGGTCCACTTCGGGAAGTCGCCGAGGGCCGAGATCACCTGTGCGTTCAGGCACAGCGGGTTGGCCACGATCTTCTTGGGGTTGTTGACGCCGATCTGCTGCAGGGCCTTCGCCATGTTGACGCAGCCGTTGGCGTCGGTGCCCGGGATCACGATGTCGGCGCTGGACGCGCCGGCGCTGGTGAGCGGACCCGTGAGGTCGGTCTCAGTCGGGTCGTACGCGACCGACTTGACGGCGATCCCCTCCTGCTGCAGCGCCTTGATCCAGGCCTGCGCGTCCGGCCCGATGCCGGGCTCGTTCTCGTACACGACCGCGGCGGTCTTTGCGTGCAGCACCTGCTTGGCATAGGTGCCATACGGGGCGAGCACGTGCAGACCGTCACCGAGCAGGATCACCGCGTTCTTCTGCGTCGCGTCGACGGGCGTCACCGCCACCCCGGCGATCACCGGCTTGGTCCCGCCCAGCGCCGAGTACAGCGTGTCCACGCCGGTCGCGACGCCGCCCTCGTCGATCACCTCGAGCTTCTTGTTGGCCCGGAACTGCTGACCGCAGGTGGTGCCCTCCTGCTCCGAGCTCTTGATGAAGCAGGTCACCAGCTTGATCGGATGGCCGGCGATGCCGCCCAGGTTCTTGTTGGCGTAGTTGACCGCCACCTGGGCACCGATCGTCGCGTCCGCACCGATCACCACCTGGCCGCCCTGCTGGTTGAAGAAGCCGACCTGGACCGGCGACAGCTTCGGGTTGGCTGCGCCCGCCTTGCCCCCGACGTACTTCACGTAGTTGGTCACGGCGCCCTTGCCAAGCCCGCCGCCGCTACCGGCGGCTGACGAACTGGACACGACACCCACCGCAAACACAATGAGCCCAACGAGCGCTGCCAACACGCCCGCGAGACGAGTCCGCCTACTCATCGATTCCCTCCATTCTCTCCCCATTTTTCCCTCCGTCGACCAAAGCGGCGAAGGGCAAAAGCGTCCGCGCCGCACTGTCCGTGTAGCGTCGACCCTGTCAGCCTAACATCCGGTGTAGTTCACGCCTAGATCCCGCGCGAAGCCGGTCCTTATGGAGCAAAAGGGCCTCTCCGGCCGGCTTTATGGCGACGTCGAGAACAGGCCGATGCCGTTGGCAACCCGGCGCTCGCTGCCATCGGCCGGCCGGTTGAGGAGCGTCAGGTTGCGGCGGCCAGGCAGTCGCGACACCAGCGTCGTCGAGCCGCCGTCGTCGAGATCGACGGCGTCACGAACGCCCAGACCCCGCATCAGCTCGGCGAGCTCGGGGAGGTCGAGGCCGGCGGCGCCCACCTCGCGGCTCTCGGTCACCACCAGCCACATCGTGCGGCCGCGGTCGGAGAAGCCGACCGCCGTCCGTTCGGCTCCGGGCGCGACCGGCAGGCCACGCTGCACCGCGCCCGCGCGCAGCAGGCGGTACTTACCGCCCAGCGCGAAACGGAACGGCGACGGCGCGGGGGTCTGCTGGCCGTACTGGACGGTCACCGGGTCGCCGACTCGCAGGTG
>Ga0123355_10010654_pt1 | contig 14118 bp, 11 predicted proteins | sample TergutEmb28metaG_3_FD_89872 | JGI IMG/M metagenome (GOLD analysis project Ga0123355, IMG submission 89872) | Embiratermes neotenicus P1 segment gut microbial communities from Petit-Saut dam, French Guiana - Emb289 P1 | ecosystem: Host-associated > Arthropoda: Insects > Digestive system > Gut ... | reverse complement strand
ACTAACATTCCAACTTGCATCTGCATGCCGTATCTCGATGTTTATGCTTGCATCATGCTTACACACGTGCAGGCATGCTTACTGAGTGATGTCATCACCTCAGTGAACAGAGACGTCCTGTTTTGATCACACAACGCAATAAAATCAGGAAAAGCGCAGGAAGAGCGCTTTAGAGCGTTTAGAGGGGGAGGGGACATTTAAATCCCGAGCGCTTTGGAGCGTTAGGGAGGGGAAAGGGTTAATTACTTACTCACTCACTACATGGAGCAGAGTCCGTGAGAAGCTAACCGGTTTGCAGCTAGTCAAGAAATTCACCGCATTTTATGGAACCTGAAGGTTCATTACCACATTCACGAGTGCCTGCCACCCCATACAGAGTAGCTAAAACTTAAAACCAGGGATAATACACAGAGTAAGAAACAGTGTGTATTTATGTAATTAAGAAAGTAAAGTTTGAATGGGGGTTCGTGGTACATACAAAAACCCTGCCACATTCCCTGCACATTGCTATAACACCTATGGTTACCTCATGTATTGGCATAGTATGAATACATTAGATAATGTTCTTTGTGTTTTCTTTGGTAGGTCTGTGTTAGAAAACATAAGCTAGCAGAAAGACAGTTTCAATTTTTATGTACACTTTATTTCCCTGATAGGTTTTCAACAGATCAACTGAATAAAACTTCAAAATATGTTAATATATTGCTTGTAGACATAGATGTGGAGCGTTATAGAATTGTGTTCAGTAAACAGACATCTATTTTCAAAAGGCTTTTGTTCTTGTGGGTAATTTTGTGGCACATCAGGCTCTTTGTTGTCAAGTGGTAGATGACTGATGAATGTTAAGTTGGAATGATGTGAAAAGAAGTGGTTGTGGCCTGCTTATTATCCCAGAAGTTTCATGTATGGTCTGAAGAAAACAATGAACATATCTAAGTAGATGATGACCCAGCTGAGATTCAAACCATGCATCTCCCAGATACAAGTGTATAGTGCTACCACAATAGTAACCAGACTAGTTTCAAAAAGCCTGTATTAATCATGCAAATAGTAACAGGTTTAACACCATGTATACTGTCAATTTTATTACCAAATTGAGTTTCTTTTTTGGCGTTCTATGGACTGTGCGTCGTGATGTATTTGTGTAATAAGGACCAAAAAGATGCACTTTTTTCTCTTAATTTATTTCAATAATCATCATCTGCGTGTTTTGAATAAATTAACTATTCATCATCAGGAGGTATTTTACTGTGTATGCAGCATATGGTATTAATCATGCTACATATACAGTGGTTAAGGTGCTGTGCTACAAATCAGAAGGTTGCTGGTTTGATTCCAGATAGTGTCATTGGAATTTTTCATTGACATAATCCTTCCGATCGCACTATGGCCCTGGGGTTGACTCAGCCTCTAACAGAAATGAGTACCACGAGTATTTCCTGGGGGTAAAAGCAGCTGGTGCGTGGGGCTGACAACCTTACCACCATCCTGTGCCATTGTCATGTAATCTGGGAACCTGAACTTCCTGGAACCCTCTGGGCACCTCGGGCCTGTAATGGGACTGATTTACCTTTTTACATATACAGTAAAATACATCCTGATGATGAATAGTTAATCTGTTCGAAACATTTAGAGGATGATTATTGAAATAAATTAAGAGAAAAAAGTGCATCTTGTTGGTCCTTATTATGCAAATGAGTTATTTTTATTTGTTCAAGTTATGTGAGAGTTTGATTTGCTTCTATGTGTGTCACATCTTTTTTTTGCTGTTGTGTTACTGCCTTCTTCTTTGTGCGGTATGTTGCCTTATTTTGATTTGATAAGTTAAATCATATTACATGGTTACTATAAATATATTCTTGTTGCTGCTATATTTCTTATATGCACTGGAAGCAATACTATCGTACACAGTGGATAAAGAAAGTAAGTTTAATGAAAGTTGGATGTTATGTGGCATATTCAGTTAATATACACTAATGCATTATCAGTTCTCGCACAAAGGATGTGTTTTGAAAGTTTAACCAGTTAATGTTGATTATGATTAGTTCTCACAGTGTGGTTCTGATTTAACATATGCGACATTTGACTTTGTCTGTCTGGTTCTTGTAAGGTTATTGCTTTTTTGCTTTGTCCATGTACCTAAAATATTTTGATTTGATTAATTAAGTAAATGTAGGTAACTGCTGCAGCATACTTTCTTGTACACTATGTAAAATGACAATTAATTGTTTAAAATTTTCCTCTTCTCTGAATGGTAGTGATGCAGATGTGGAGGTGGCATTACAGTTCCAGTCATTTGTAATTCTCTGGTGTTTGTATGTGGCTTTTCTGTAACTTCCATTACTTATATTTGTTTAGGCTAGATACTTATAAAGCAAAGACAACCAAGATGTATGTCTAATTTGAAGAAAAATATGGATTTTTGTTGAGTACTTCTCCTGTGTATGTGACCAGGTTTGACAGGAAATCAAGCCGCAGATTATGCGTCACTTGAAGATGCGTGCTTGTTGGTAGACAGGTGGATATGAGACTAATGCCGTGAAAGTAAACTATGCCAGACCATGTCATGGTATTGGCAGGAGATTTTGCATATGCTGTATTTGCATGGATGCTGATTTTTGTAATTGTCACAGTATGGGGGATGGTGCTCAGATTTTATTTATTTATTTATTTGTATTTTATTGAATGATGCTGTCAGGACCTCTGTATATATGTAGCATTGTGGGTGATTGGATGATATGGAATAATTAGTTGACAAGGTTGTGGTTGCTGACATTTTGTGGAGGGAGAGAGGAAAATTATGGAAATACGAAGGATGGTGTGTATCCCATTCAGTGTGTGAACTGGGCACTTACTAAATATATTTGGTATGTCTAGTGAAAAACAATTTGGCCCAAGCAGTTCCATTTCAGAATGTTAGTCAGAAGTGGTACTGCTTGGGCCAGCCTGCTTTATGCTAGACTTATAAATCTGGCAATGATGTCAGTATTGAAACAGTGTATTGCAGTTCTGTAACAAATTTCAGATTTGTTATGAAGTTGTCACCTTAAGTTTTATATATGACATCCTGCTGTATGTTTATTATCTGGACAGGTACAGTCAGTAACAGTCAAAACACAACATTTACATGGACAAAAAGTCTGTATATTTAGTTATGCATAACTAAATATACAGACTTTTTTTTTTGTATATGGATATTGGGTTGTGATTGCTATTGATTTTACCCATCTTCCACCTTTATTTTCTGTTCCCTGAATCCAGTCCAATCTCACATTCTGTCATAACATTCACATTATGGTTCATGTGACTTAAATTTTTTGATTCCAGACAGAGTCGTATGCACAAACGACGCATAGATCAATTGGAGTGTGTTTTGAAGGAACTAAACCCACAGTACTATTTATCGGTGTGCAGACAGCTGTGGTATGAACTGGGTGAAACTTATTCAAATATCTTGGATATTAAGTTACAGAGATTGCAAAACACAGATGAACGACCTACACCACATGCATTGCATAAAGTCAATCATCTTACTGAGCAGAGCATTACTAACTTTACAAATTTCATTGAATCACTCAGAGATACAAGGTGAGTGTTTATTTTTTTTATACAAACGAATCTTCAGTTGTGTGGTGTTGATATTTACAAAGGAATTTCTGAAAATAAGGTAACAGACACTGATGCGAAGAGCTACATTCTGACTTTGGTTTATACCATCTACTACCAGTGTGCCATACGTACACAGAAGTTGGAATAATGTCTGTGGATCAGATCGTTTGTCACATTTTTTGGAACTTCCTTATATTACAGACAAATTTAATACAGAATATATAATATCTTTGAGTAGAAAATTGTAGAATTGGTTCCTGTTCTTGAAATAGCTTAAACCTGGATGTTAGGTGGGGTGTTAACAACCTGTCACCTGTAGAAGTGTACCATGTTGCAAGGTCAAACACTGCTTTAGGCTTAAGTGACTGCTGTAGCGAGACATAAGTATTGGAAAAATACATGTGAGACTTGAATATGAGACATCTGTAGCTTGTAACAGGTCTAGTGCAGTGAAAACATTGGCAAGAGTTTGGGTGACTCAGATGTTTCTCTGTTCTATACATCATCTACATGTAGACTAGCTGCAGGGCCCACACAGCATCTTATCAGATGGTTACATGAATCATGATATAAAGCTCTTTTTCTTGTTAATTGATGATAGCTTTACACTTCAAATACACAATTCATTGATAAGCCCTTCATGGCATGCACACAGTTAAAGAATCTTACATGCTTACTCCAAAGAGCTCAGAATTGAAAGAATCTAAGTTATTTCCATTATGTATAAAGCTTTCAGCAAAAATACCTCTTAATATTTTCATTAAAATGATGCTGTAATTTTGAAGTGATATCACACTTTATAAATAAAATAATCACAAATTCTTTAAGAACAGAATTTTTATTGACTGAATTTAACTGTTTAAAATGCAAAATCCAGTTTTCATTACTTTAATACTTCTGTTATCTTTGTTCTGTTCCTGTATGTTAAATGTGTAGATATCAACAAACAGTTGAGCAAGAGAGCATGCAGTACTGACCACATTATGCCATATCAGGATAGGGGTATTGTACTGTAATTTGGCTTTAGTGTAATATTTGTGTGTGTGGGCCAGGTGGCTCAGTCAGTATAGTGACTGACTACGGGCTGGACGGTCTGGGATCAAATCCTGGTGGGGACAAGATTTTCCACCCATCCAGACCGGTCCTGGGGCCCACCCAGCCTCCTGTAAAATGGGTACTGGGTCTTTCTCTGGGGTAAAGTGTGGCCGGGATGTGCTGCTGACCACTCACCCCCTTCTAGTGCCGCGGTCATGGAAGAGTAGAGCTATGCCTCTACCCACCCTCTGGGCCACACCAGGCCTGTAACGGGATCACTTTACCTTTACCTTTTTTTTATAATATTCATGTGCATTTATTCAATTTTTGCACACTGAAGGTGTACCACTTGTGGTCCAATTCATAGACCAATATTTGTTTACCCGTTTTGGCCAAAAGAATGTAAATAAGTGCCTTCAAATGCCTTACAAGTCTGGTAGATAAAGGATGTTCTGAATGGGGAAGAACTTTGAAAATGTGTAGATGCTATGATATGAAACAACAGATACTGTATTTACCTGAATGCAAGATGAATCTATTCTAAGAAACCCCACCCCCCCAGAAATGATAAGTCTGATAATAATAATATTCTGTTATTAATTGCATACATGTTATACACAATGTATGTCACATTTGGTCATCTTTTACCAGTCAGTGTCACTGTCTCCATCTTCACAGTCAGTGCGTTCATCTTTCATACACAGTTAACATGCTTGTCCTTTTCACTGCCATTCCGCGACATATCATCAGTCTCATCCCTTGCATGGGATATACAGCACTTCTTTAAACCCTTCAAAATCACATCTGGTGAGATGCATTGCCATGTCATTATGATCCATGTTGTCTAAATAAAACGTTTATGTTTCTTGGTTTATAAAGTTACTTGGACCCATGAAGATTCACAGTTTTCTCCACATACGGTCTTAATGGTGTTAAGAATTAAATACATGTGTTCTGGTCACTCTGAGGTCATGTCTCTTTTTATGGCTTTTAATTTGTGAATCTGTTCAGGTTTTATTTTTGAGCCTGATAGTTAATTTTTAATTTTTCAATAGCCATTTTCCTGTTATACTACCCTTGGACTAGATTTGTTCTCAGATGCATATCTTAACAAATACTGTTTCTGTGGTGTGCAGTGATTGAGAATAGCTCAATCTATGGGGTACACTAGGTTATGGACTTCTTTGCCTGAAAACGGAAACATACCCAGCTTCCAAAATGTTTTGCATCTTTTAATCGGTAGATTATGGACAAAGTCCCATAAAAAAGATGGTGCCAGTTAACTGAAGTAATGCTCTGGTATCTCTTTTGGATTTCTTGACCTTTGAAGATGGGGCTGATAAATTGTCCTGAAATGTCGGTAATATTCCAGAAGGTCACAGATCTCACAAGACGTGTGGCAATGCAGGCCTTGGTTTGACTCCGTATGGTCTGGTTCAGAGTGATCCGGTTTGGTGCGGGCAGGTTCGGCACTTTGTACAAGAATATAAGACAGTCTCACATATTTAGTTGCCAAATTTAAGGAAAAAACTTCTTGTTGCATTCAAGTAAATATAGTATGTTACCATTGCTTAAATTGCCTTGGAACTTGACATCATCATACAAACTTGTTCATAATGACGTTGGATTCAAGGAAGATAGTGCGAGGTGGAATTTCAATGTAGCATAAAGGGGCCTGCACATGACATTTGGAGTGCTTCGGAAATGAAAGTGAGGCAGTGCTGAAGTGATGACAAGACATGAGTACAGTATTTCAAACTGGAAATCAAGGCAGTCAATGGAATGGAAACATCTACCATCTCCTAAATCAAAGAACTGCTGGGCCTAACCACATGTCAGGAAGTTAATGCTGACCGTCTTTTGGGATTCTGACAGACCTATGTTATCACATTTTTAGCTGGAAGGAGAAATACTTAATAGTGTCTGTACAATGAAATGTTACAGCACAAGCTGAGGCCAGCAACTGGATCCAAGCGATAAGAAAAATTCACACACTAATCTAATTGCACAACCATGCCCGACCCCATACTGCCTACACTATTCTGATGCATGATAGAATGGAGCATGGACTTGTGGACATGCTATTACTTTTGTTTGGACCAACAAAAGAGGGTTTAAGAGGCAGACATTGTTTGAATTAAGTCCTGAAAGAATTGGTGCAAGATTTTTTTGGCAGGCACAAGGTTAAAGCTTTTAGACAGATGTAAACAAGTTGGTTGGTAGACGAGTAAGTGCATTGGAATTTTGTGGAAGATCAGTATGATTTTACTTCATTTTGACAGTTTTCTGTTTTGTTGAACGTGCATCTCGATACATCCGTGTAATGAAAACCCAACTTGATGCACTATTTATACTCAGTTTATTTCATCAGTCAACCTCCACATGTTTTGGGCATGTTTGTAGCCCGTCATCAGGAGGTATACTGTATGTATAGAAACAATTGGTACATGTTGTGCTTTTCAATTGACTGTCTGTTGGCCGGGTTGAGATGGAACCCAACCTGGCCAACAGACAGTCATCTGAAAAGCACAATACATACCAATTGTTGTGTCTGTGTGTGTGTGTGTGTGTGTGTATATATATATATATATACACACACACACACACAGTATACCTGCTGATGATGGGCTACAAACATGCCAGAAACATCTGGGGGTTGATTAACAAAATAAACTGAGGATAAATAGTGCATCAAGTTGGTTTTCATTACACAGGGTTCAGTTTGACAGTTTACAGTAGATTTTTTATTTGTATTTCTGTTTGTTGGACCACCCACATAATGGGGTAGATGGGCATCACACTCGCTTTTCTCTAATTGCAGTACGAAGAAGATGCCTGCTAAGTTCAGTGAAGATTTAATTAGACCAGTGCTGGTAGCATACTTTCGTGTGGGGCGCTTATATTCTAAAATTGTAACACCAGATAAAGCAAAGCAGCTTGAACACCTGAAACAGAGTTTAGATTCCTACAAGGTATGTAGCAACACCATATTGAGTTTGTTGGCATGTGCAACCATTGTCCATGTGAATTATATTCAGACGTGAAGTGCAATGCTTGGCCACTTTTATCTCTGTACCTAACATTTAACTAATGGGGCTTTCACACACTTTATGTTCTGCTGTCACTACACACCAAAATTATTGTATGGAAAATGTATTGTAATACTAGTATTGTAAATTTTTCAACAGTTTCTTGTGGATTACTGCAAGAGCAACCAAGATGCTAGAAAGCATGTGTCCATTGAGTTTCCAGTATGTGAGGAGATGGTGCAACTGTTGCCATTGAAGTTGGAGAAACTGAAGCATGAGATACAACAGCTGTGAGAGGCTTCAAAATAGATTGTGAGTTGAGCTTCATTTCTGGATAGAAATCTGTCACAGAGGGGTAAATTCCTTGTTAAAACCCTATTAATGTGACCCTAGTAGCAGTAGTTCTGTTTGTGACAGACTGAATTTAAAGGTGTCTCTGTTTCCACTGAGTTCCGAATTATTTGTTTGAATCACGTGAGAAACATCACTTGTCCACAAATTTAAGTTTTTATAGACCTATAAAAGAAATTTTTCTTAAATCCTGTAATGCAAATGCAGAATCGCGCAAAAATGTGTTGAAGTGCTTGAAATGTGTAAATAACAAATAAGGGAAAGTTGGAAACCAAGATTACCTATTCCAGGTGAATGGAGGTAAGTGGAGACAAGTAAACACATGGTAATGCTTGGACACCATTTGTTTATTTTTCCACATAGTTGGCAAGCTTGGTCAGGCATATTTCATTCTGTATGACATTTGCCAAGCTTTGGCAGTAGAACACTGCTCTTGAAGCCACTCCTGGACTGCAGCTTTGACAGTGCTGACAGATGGAAATCACTGACTTTGGATATGTGTCTCAGTTGCTAAATGTGTGAAAGCCTGGGGGGGTCAAGCTGTATCTTGGGTGGGGAACATATTCCCAATGCCAGTTGTCCAGCAGGGCAATTGTGGAGTGCGAAGGATGCAGCCTAGCATTATTGTGCATTAGCAGCACACTTAAAGTAAGAAGGCCAAGCTGCCAATGTTGAATTACTTCCTTAAGGCATTGCAGTGACACCTGATAGGCAGCTGTAGTTACCATCACACTGCGCGGGATGAAATCAATGAGAATGATTGTATGTCCAAAAGGATTGTTGCAGTCACCTTCTCTGTGCTCGCAGTTGTCTTAAATTCTTTGCAGGTGGCATTGAATGTTTCCATACCATGCATTTCATCTGCATTTACTAACTTGGTTCACCCATGTGCTATTGCTGGTGCTGTGTAACACAGTCATTGCTTTCAGCTCTGCAATGTTGGAGGTTGGTCAATGAGGTGGGCATTCTGTCAGATTGGTGTTGGTCAGTTTGGCACTGATCTGCTGCACAGTTTGCAGCATCAGACATTCGTGCATAATATTCCAAACATCTGTAAAATTATTAATTTGTTGTTGATTGTTCCTTGTTTAAACACTATTGTTGTTCTGGTGCTATCTGTAGGTGTGGTGTTTTGTGTAATTATAGCAGTGTTATTTTCTAGTCACTATCGGCACTTTTGTTAATGATTTTTATCATTTTAGTTTATTATTGTTTTTGTTGGTGCACTCTTTCATATACACTTTAAGATTATTATAGTCATTATATGTATTATATTTATTTGATATCTTGTGATTAAAATTACTGGTCTTTATTTACTACTACGTTTCAATTTTTTCACTTTTTGTTTGCGGAAGTATGTTTCATATATTCAGCATCAGAAGTTTCTGGTACACATGCCTGTGGCGAGTGTTCACTGTAACACTGACTGGTATAAAATTGATGTAGTAAGCTACTGATCTTTGGTGTGTTGTCATTCAGAGTGTGAATTGTGCAGATGTCACTAGTGTTGTTGGAAAAGTCTCCACTGCAGAGGAAGATATTTACTGACATGACCATCGATTGTCACTTAGATGTAACTCTGCCTTGCAGATGCATAATTCCTCCTGTAATGTAACAAGAATGTTAACACTGAACCATTCCAGGACATGTACAGTCTTTCCAAGACTGTCAGGAATGTTCTTATAGATTTAGACATCAGAAATTGGTAGATTTAAACTGTGGTTCATATGGTGTGTCTAAGCCACTTGAAGGGTCTTGGCTGTTGATGCTTCATTGCCAACATACAGATTAATATAAGTTTATTAACCTTCTTGTTTCATCACAGTTTGAGTGGTGAAAGTATTCATATTTCATGTGTCAGAATCTGTAATTCAATTATAGAAGTAATAATTCATACTAGGTAATTATTATGATTAAACACCATGGACTTGAATGAAAACAGCATCATGTGTAAAGCCACCATTTTCCTTATTTAATACAGGCAAACTCTCAAAGTCATGTGATGAAATGTGAAAAAATTCATTTGGAGAGGACAAGGAGGTTGCTTTAAACTCTTAATAATTTTCAACCATTTCTTTATTTTTAATCACTGATGGCAACATTGTTACAGTTTACAAATAAATGTGATAAAATGATAAACTGGTAGCTTCAGAAGTGCACATGGGGCAGTTGTTACTTGTCTAAGACTTTATTTTTCTGTAAGATAAATACAGTGAAAGAATACTTCAATGCTGCATTCATCAATTCACATCTCCTAGGGTAGTTCCTGTGCCTTACAAGGTCCCCATTTCAGGGTGACCTGTACACAGTGATTACATCTGCCAAATGGTTGTATATCTTATATAAGCAAACAGTGATTTCTGTATTGGTGTGGTGATAGAACTCACTTTGTCATGTTTTAACCTGGAATATGAATGGTAGTTCATATAACATATGAAGATTTCATTGTCACTTTATGCAGGAAAGTATTCTCACGTGATCAGATGTGAGAAATTGGAGTTTGTATCTAGCACTTCATTGGCTGTCCATCTCCATCATCTGGGGCAAATATGATGAGTGATTCAACTGTCTGTGCAGTCTCCATAATTTCTGATCACCAAAAATTACTTCACTGTAGTATTAATTCCTGTTTCCCCTTTATGACATTGTATTGGCCACAATGTAACAAAAAGAACATAGTGAAAACAGAGTTGCCTTTTTTGGTACTTTAAGTTTAGCTGATTCCTATGTCATGAGTGATATCTGTAATTATGCTGTTATAGGATCAGAAGTGATCTGTTTCTGGTTCTTCTTCTGACTGGATGTTATTTGTATCTTCTAGATTTGAAAGGCCAAATGATGTGGTAGTTGTTCTGTTGATATCAGTATTTGGAGCTGGTTCAGTCTCGGTGGGCTCAGCTGTGTTGTCAGACTCCAATGAACTCTGTTTCAACACACTGATGCCATGTGGTGATGTGATGGGGAGGGGCAGTGGGTCCACCTTCACAGGAAGCAAGTGGCTGATAGGATCCAGTATTGCAGTCTGGTCAATATATGTCAAACCCTGCCACAGAAAGTGCAGATATCACACTAAAGATTATGAGTAAGAACCTCAACCTTTTACTAGTTTTCTGTGTCCCATATTCTAATCATGAAAAACAAAAATATTGGCTCTGGTGGCCCAAGAAAAAGGCTGGTATGTATTCATATTCATGCTATACCAGCTTTTTAAATCTGGAAGTTATGGCACAGTAACGAAGATAACTTATTTAATAAATTTGCAAAATTAAAAAGAACTTCATCAAGAAAGGGCATAAAGGTAAAGATTAGAATTAGTGACCTTTTTTTCTTTCCATATTTCTTTTGCTGAAGCATATATGTAGTGGGTTTAAAAAGTGTGATAAATCTATACAGCACATTTATGTGTACCTCTTTTTGCAAAAGTTGAAGAGTGACCCCCAAATGTGATGCAATAACTGCTGGTGGGAACAGAGCATGAAGACATTTCTGTAAGTAAGGCAGCATCTGTCCTGCAAAACATGCACAAAATCTTGTAAAATTATCCTTTTCTGCTTGTGTCAGAGCTTGTTGTTCTTGCCGATAGAAGGCTAGTGTGCATCTAACAACTGCACCCAGTGACTCTCTCAGGTGGTTGGTGGCGGTATGAGCAAGTGCAATAGGAGCACACAGTCGGAGCTCATTAAATGCACTTAGGATTCCATTGCAATAGTCAGCCAGTGGGTGGAATTCCAGTAAGCACTGAGGAGGGTGTTCCTGTAACAGAAAATACAATTTTAGCATTCAGGAGGATTTTCAGCTTTGTTCATTTTATATTTTGTCCTGCATTCTAGTGACAAGATGTGGTCATGTACCGTTTTCTCTGCATTTGCTTCTATAGCAATCTATTTACTGCTAACAGACCTTGTGTTGTTCTTATGGTTTCTCTGTCTTGCGCACACATGCATACACACACACACACACACACACAGCCATTCATGAATTAATTACCTCTCCTGAGGGCATTCCCATTCAGAAATGTCATACAAACTTATGTCTGATTCTCAAGGGGTTATATATATTTATCATTACTTGAAAGCTTGGATGTTAAAATAACAAAAACAAGGAAACAGGTACTACATGGAATTTTTACTGCTGGAGCAAGCATTTTTTAGGTACGTTCACAAAATTGTGAAAAGCGCCTATTAGCTTCATCACGTCTGTCCTTCAGTCCACATGGAAAAACTCAATTTCCACTCGACGGATTTTCATGAAATTTTATATCTGAGTATCTTTTGAAAATATGTCTAGACAATTCAAGTTTCATTAAAATCATACAAGAATAATGGGTACTTTATGTGAAGACCGATAATATACATTTTTGATTATATCTCACTCATTTCTTCATAGAATGAGAAATATTTCATACAAAAGTTGTAGATAAATTGAAAATGCATATTTTATGTTCAATAAGCTTATTTCTTTTTCCAAAAATCGTGCCTTTGTGAGATGATGTGGAAAAATACTGTAGAGCCATGCAGGCCACAGATGACAACATGGTGCATGCACACTGCATGCTGGACAGATAGATTGATTAGCAATTGAGTTCGGGGCCTCTCAGCCCTGATGCACCTAGGCCTTAATAGATGGGCCCTTTGTGCCCCATATCGGATCATAAGTGCTGTGGCCCCCAGACATAAATTCTTAATAACCTCTAGGTCCAAAAAAGGAACCCAGATGTACTACTTCTTTTCTCTCAAAAGTCCCCACAAACGAACCCCCTCCAGGTTCGCCAGTGGGGCCTGTATGGAGAGAAATACTCATCTGCAGGGCATTTACGTATCTCTAAAAGACAAAACAAAAGTTCCTCTAATAAGAAGGCCCTAAGAAAGAAATGCCCATCCATGTTCCCCAAAAGTGGGGCCCCTACAGAAAAAGACGCCCATTTCTGAGCCTTGCTTAACATATCTTAGAGCTCCCCAATAAGAAACCCTCCTTCGTCCATCTTTCAAAGTCCCCGGTATACGAGCCTCCCCCCCAAACACCGGGGTCCCCTCAGTACTACAGGGGCCCCTATGGAGAGAGATGCCCATGCCCGGAGACTATCTGAACATATCTTCCAGGGTTCCCAGTGAAGGAGCTCCCACCCCCCAAGGCCGCCTCCATGGAGCCTCATCAGAGAGAAGCCCCACCCCCAGAGCCCCCTTCATCCTTCTCTCAAAGTCCCCAGTAGATGAGCCCTCCCCAGGTTCCCCAAATGGGGCCCCTATGGAAAGAGATGCCTGTCTCCAGAGCCTTTTCTACATATTCTTCAGGGTCCCCAGCAAGGAAGCCCTCCCTCCAGGTTCCCTTCACAGAGCTCCCACAGAGAGAGACACCACACCTCCAGAGCCCCTTCCAACCATATCGCAAGGTCCCCGGTACAGGAGCCCTCCTCCAGGTTCCCCAAATGGGGCCCCTATGGAAAGAGATGCCAATCTCCAGAGCTTCTACATATCCTTCAGGGTCCCCAGCAAGGAAGCCCTCTGTCCAGGTTCCCTTCACAGAGCTCCCACAGAGAGAGACACCACACCTCCAGAGCCCCTTTCAACCATATCTCAAAGTCCCCGGTAGATGAGCCCTCCTCCAGGTTCCCCAAATGGGGCCCCTATGGAAAAAGATGCCAATCTCCAGAGCCTCTACATATCCTTCAGGGTCCTCAGCAAGAAAGCCCTCCCTCCAGGTTCCTTCCACAGAGAGAGACACCACACCTCCAGAGCCCCTTTCAACCATATCTCAAAGTCCCCCCCCACTCCAGGTTGCCCAACTGAGCCCCCATAAAGAGGGATGCCCATCCCCAGAGCCTTCCCTTCATAACCTTCAGGGCCCCTAGCAAAGGAGCCCTCCCTCCAGGTTCCCCTAACAGAGCTCCCATAAAGAGATGCCCCGTCTCCAGAGACCCCTTACGACAATCTCTCAGAGTTCCCAGTTAATGGACACACATGAGGTGATGTCCGTCCCACGAGCCGTCCTCCCACATCCTTCCAAATCCCCAGAAAGGAGCTCCCTGAGCTCCCACAGAGAGAGATGCTCCCCATCTGGAGCCCTCCAAAAATACTCAGTCAACAACTCCACAGGT
>Ga0123355_10010653_pt1 | contig 14119 bp, 11 predicted proteins | sample TergutEmb28metaG_3_FD_89872 | JGI IMG/M metagenome (GOLD analysis project Ga0123355, IMG submission 89872) | Embiratermes neotenicus P1 segment gut microbial communities from Petit-Saut dam, French Guiana - Emb289 P1 | ecosystem: Host-associated > Arthropoda: Insects > Digestive system > Gut ... | reverse complement strand
TAAGTTTACAGTATGCAAGAGAAATAAATTTCTTTCATTCTGATGTCACTGTTATTATTTTACCTTGTCAAAAACTTATTTTATACTATTGGAGACCTTACTTATCAATCACCCTTCGTATATCTACATACCTTTGCTTGTGCCTTCCTTTTCCCTCACATTAAACAATTCATACCATACTGCATCATGGATGACAACAAATACAGTTACAGAAACTCAAGTCACACTTGCCACATTGTGAAGACACAAAACAGAATGTAATGTCCCAAGGCTTAGCTGCAAGTTTTCCTATTGGTGACAGAAACTAAAAGTACGGGTGGAAACTGTCAGTTCAGTTACCGTTTCCATCTACCAAGCATTATGGTTTCCATTAAATTACACACAAACACATAACAATGCACACACATATGTCCATAGTTCAATGACATTACAGTTTTGACTCATACACATTGCTTCCGCTGGGGGAATGAGATGGGAGGTTTTCACAGCTGTGTTGCTGAAAATTCAAGTGGTGACATGGTGTCACAACCCAAAGACTTGTATTTTTGGCAATATGAGTAATGTGGATGTTCTAGTGAATGAAGAATAGTAAACAGTCACGTATTACACAGATATAAGTGTATCCTCTACTCTGTGTTAGTTTTATTTAAATTATAATGGTTACTCAGAAACTTACATGTTCACCAAAAAATTTACAGCAAACAAGAACAAAGTCAACAGTTTTCTTCAAACTGTGTTCAATAAAGATAGGTAACACATGTATGAATGTAAGAAGAAACAGCACATTGTAGGGCCACAAAATTTCCAATGAAGGGCACCCTGTGCTGTTTGTCATGATGACATTCTGCAATCTGTACAGTACAATGGAATGAAATTTCTATTTGTTGGCTACTTAGCAGAATATGTGTTCACCAAGAACTGTAGGACTAACAAGGGCATACAGAACAGTTTTTAGGGCCACTGCATTTCTAATGAAAGGTACCTTGTTTTGTTTATCATGATCAGTATCTATGATCTACAAACTAAACTAAAGCAGCCAAACCAAACAGTGCACACATACACAGCAAATTCAACCTCCAAAATGTAAGCAGACATGTGGTGAAAAAAGTTATACCAACCTACAGCAGCCTAATCTAAATGCAGCAGCCCAGAATGCCGACAATGCAAGCCTCAGAAGTTCACTTGCTACAGTAACACAGAATTTAACAGCATAGACCTTGGTACCTTACTTGGGGCAACCACCTACTAGACCTAAGCAGCAGATGTTACAATTTCAGTTTAACCCCAACAAAATGATTACAGTACAAGAACATGTTCATCAATTCTTGGCCTAATTGCTACGTAGTTTTATGCATACGTACTTGTCATTCTTATTAAGAATGGATACATTAACATTTCCTAGGATTATCTTCAGGTACAGTCCATTCTGTTTGGGCAAAGCCTGTTCAATTTCATGTAACTCAGCCTTCCGTCGCAGCAAATCGTTCTCAAGACCTTTAATGGTTGCCCGTTTTCCATCATCGGTGCTGGCATTCTTGGCCAATCTAACATAAAAACACAACGAGTGTTATATAAAATATTAAATAATCATTCACACTCCAAAAGCTTAATGACAGGCACAGAAATAACCTCATGCAATCCGCTTACTTTTTGATAGAGTTATCAATAATTCCGAGACGGTATTTCTGATGACTAATTCCTTTCATACATTTCGCCTGCAAGTCACCAACTTCTTCCAGTTTATTAATATATTCTCGGTTTAATTCCTAGAACATTCGGATGACAGACATTACTTTCAATGTTAACACTTAAAAGATGTAAATTTCAACATACACAACTTGGTCAGGGAAAAGTCAGTGGGGAGTTAATTATGCGAGTATGATTATCAGTTGTATAACACATTAAACAAACTATTTCAATATGCAATTTCGGAAGTCAGAAATGACAAGCACAGTACGAACATTCGTGCCGCATCATTCTGTGCCAGCACCGAAAGTACACTCACTTCTAAAACCTTATACTCCGCACCAAGATCCGAGAAGTCTTGTACACATGATTCCACATCACCAAACTCCATTCTCTTATTTGTTCAATCTTCCTAAATGCACACACACAGATGAAAAATAAGGCTATCTGCACAGGTCGAAGTCGGTTCACGATCCGAAACTCACCGACCTCCGAACCCTGACCAACATATTCTTCGTTTCACGGCCACTATGATGTCACTGTTTCCCATCTTCTTCTTTCAACCTTCTCAGGCACAAAACACCACAGCGCCTACGTATAGTAGATGATCTGTGGCGCCTGCTACCTTTAGATAAAATTAGCAGGCTATTAATTATTTGGCCCCACGGCTTAGGTTTAAGTATTACGTACGTAAGCTACCGCGCGCTTATCTCTGTGCTACTTATCTAATTGGATAGAGTAGAGTACGAGTGTGCAAGGCGAAAATCCGACTTCAATGCCTGGCATTTATGGTTATGCACAAGTAAACATGCCTTACATGTTGGCATCACGGTCGGTACATGCCCAAGAAATATACTACCGTTTATGGATCGTTAACATTAACTATAAAGTAAAGTGATATGTTAGTCAAAAACACAACTATGAATTTATTAACTAAATAGTAGCATCAATAGCAATTAAACTACATGTTTCGGCCTACCAAGTGGCCAGGATCAGGTTTTACAATTACCTGCTGCAAGAGACTATGCATAACTGAGTTTTGATGTTGAGATCTCATCATCTTAGTAATTGTTAAGCTGTATAAGTATCTATTGCGTTTTTTTTTTTAATTCCATTAGGTGTGGTATCTCGTTTTCTGGGCTGCCAAGTTGGGCAGAGACATGTATTGCAGGTGCAGCTTTCCTGTCAGTTCCTATGTTGGGGGGTCCGCTCTTCCTTGGGACCTATTAGTCTGACATAATTTTTTCAAGCCTCTTTGTTATTTTTGTTCTGCTGGGGGGTATCTGTCTCCCAGGCTGCATTTTGTGTGTGTGCAGGTCTGTGAGAGAAAATGTGTGGATGGAGATCAGTAATGTGTAAATTACTGTCTGTTTATGGGAGTAGTAATAAATGGTGCGTACATGTAAATGGTCTGGTGTCCTTTGCGGGTTATCATGGGTGTCTGGAAGCTCGCCTTGTGGTGTGTGTAATCTGCACTCCTATGTTTACACTTGAACAAGTACCATGTTGTGCGTCACTTGGGTGACTTGTGTGTGGGTTATCATGTTGTGCGTAGTCTGTCAGACTGCCTCTGGAATTACTACTAAAATGCAGTGCACTGTTTCTTCTTATGCACTGTGTAATTAGGTCACTTTTAGTAATTATTCACTGTTCACACTCTTGGTGTGTGATGTGTGTGAGGCCTTTCCATGTGGCTGCTTCTTTGTAACTGCTATGTTTCTACTATCGGAGGTAGTGCCTCTGTTGGGGTGACGGGCTTGTGTGACCGCTCCTGAGTCTGGGGGTGGGTGGGGGCTCTTTATGGCTGGTGGGGTTTTAAAAAAGTGTCAAAGATGCATTAACATTACTGATGCCACCAATAATACAAATTTCTTAGACTCTGTATTCATATTGCCAACATGTTTGGTTGGTCTGTACCATCCTAAGAGCAACAGTGTACACAGAAACAGGTTTATCTACTGACTAGTTTTCATAGGTTACACTCACATAAATGACACATATTACTACCAAATGAAATCTATTATAATAACATGTCCTGTATATGTGAATAAGTTATAAAATGCAATTATAATAGTGGGCTTTTCTCAGTCAGTGAAGTAACAGTCATTCTGACAAAGAGGGTGATGCATGCCACATGATGGCAGAAGATGGTTACTTAGAACCTTAATTGCCAAGGATCAAGACCTGACAGCACCAGATACAAGGACTGAGGATCTTGTGTAAGATGCAGTGTGTGGATGTAGATAACAGGAATGTGAGGTACCCAGTAGGAAGGGTACATTGAGAAGTAAAATTAAGTTACGGAATACTGGGAAGACTTGCCATATCACAAGAGAGCTCATTTATAGGTCTAAGTAAGCAATATTATATGCCATATAAGTTATAATTATTGCAGCAGGATGAGGAATAATAAGAGAGACTATGAGGCTTTTGATCGACTGTAAGAAATTACAGATGTTAACTAGAAAGACATGGAGTGGCAGAGGGAAAAATCATGACTTCTGTTCAAACCCAGCAGCCTGTGTAGTCAAAGGCAAGTAGGAGGGGGGAAAAAAACAGGTGACAGAATATGTGGAATAATTATGTACTTGTACAGGGTAATTCATATAGAACAAAATCCAGACATTTAGCTACAGATCATGGACAGTGACTCTGATTACATTCCAACTACTTGAACTTTTCCAGGCATTTAATACCGAGTCCAGCTTTGAGTCATTCACCAAGTGTCAGGTTGTGGCAAAATTAATTTCCTGCTCATCTTGCACTGTCATACAGTAGCTGCTTCATGTCATACTATGGGAGTGTGGTTTTCTTGTACGAACCTACTGGGTTAGCAGCCCACACTGTGCAACCCAGACAGAGTACAGGAAACAGTTTGGCGGATGCAACATGACAACTATGTCCACAATACCAACTGGGTGTTTTTAGAAGAACTGCGCTCTTCAGGGTTATTACACAACAAGTAGAGATAACTTATTACCAATGTTTCCAGATAACTAACTGGTCCCATCTTAGGGGTCAAGAATCCAAAAGAAAGCCTTTTGTCCCAATATGGAGACCAGACTGAAAGAGCACCAGTGGCACATATGGCTTGGACATTCAAACAAATTGGCGGTGGCAGAATATGGGTTCAACCCTAATCATCTCATAAAATTCTAAGACACACCGATCCTCTCTACTGTACCTGGCTAAATGGATTTATCAGGATGGTGGTTGAGTTGGAGCTTCACTAACAATATGAACATAGAGGACAGCCTGATTTTGAGTGGGTCATGGACACCTGTCCTTCACCTCCTGGGAGTAGATGGCCCCCTCAGGAGCAGTGACTAACGTCTCTTTTAGGGGCCCTTATGTCTATCCTCCTTTCCCACGCTGTAATGGCAGTTGCTATTCCCCAATTCTGTTCTATGGTAAGACCCCCTGTCAGATATTCTTCCCTCCTGGGCTCAGACAGCTTTCCTTACCCTTGTTCCTTGCATCTCCTTTCTTTTCTCCCATTTCACTTCCATTTCTACTGTTATTTTGTTTCCCCCCTTCCCTTTCCCTGATTATTTACCAATTTCTTCTCCCTCTTCTTCTTTCCCCCTTTTCTTTGTTGCCTGCTATTTCATATAGGTTCCTTTTCTGCCCTTCCTGTACTACACAGGCACTTCTCCTCCCATCCCTCTTCACTACAGTTTAGTACTGAGAGACCACATCCCCTGTGTCAATTGAAGTGTCACTGAATTATTCACTGTTCTCATTCCTACCTCTTTTAGTTTTTCCCCTGTCCTTCAGTCCACATTATTATGTTTTCTTTTGTCTCCTGGCTCTGGATGGGGCAATTTTACCATGGAGTAATGCTGGACTATGACTTTTATCCCCTCCTTTAATTTTGTTTTTAGTTCTATAATTATTACCATATACTGTACTGATTTTTACATATTTGTTCTTTGTTCTAGGCTCCTAATCTCCTCTCTCTCTTACTTTGTCCCCGTCCTTCACTCCACAATTGGGTCCTGGTGTGTCGCAGCTCTGCACATGGTACTTTTACCACGGAGTAGCACTGGGCTACTCTTCCCCCTTCTATTGTTTTGTTTTGGGTTATTTGTTTATTAATCAAATATTGCACTTTCCTTCCTTATTATTCCTCCCACTTTGCTCATGTGAGTATTCTCCTGTATCTCACTATCACACTTGTTAGAATTTCTTGTCATGGACTGTCTCTCTTCAAGCTTGCACTACCACACTCCCCTGCCTCCCAACCACACATCAACCATATTGGCTGGCACCACACTAATTAGACTTTTCACTGCCCACACTCTTCCTTATATTAACTCTGTATTGGGACAACAGGCTTTCTTTTGGATTCTTGACCCCTGAAGATGGGACTGATTGGTTGTCCCACAACGTTGGTAATAAATTACCACTACCCGCTGTGTCATAACCCAGAAGAGCACAGTTCTCATCTACTTCATGGTAGAAGCAAGAAATCATGTATAGTACACCTGCATGGGTTTCAATGTATATGAATCAGTCAGTGTATACTTTTATTGTGGAATAGCTGCACTGTGTTAGCGATCACTATCCTCAGTAAGTTCATACCCTACACAACTTGACACTTTGTGAAACCACATGCCAAACCAATACCCATTATGAATCCCTGTAGGCTACATCTTGCTTGGGTATAACTCTGAAAGCAGGGTAAACTTAGGAAAGATGGTTTGGTGCCAGTGGGGGATAATATTAAAATTTACCATAGTTTAAACTTCCAAAAGCTATTTTATCTTTAGGGAAAGAGTGGTGTGGGGAGAGTTCTGACATGATTTGATAAAGAGAAATATCCTTATCCTGCTGGGAATAGATGTTCAGTCATTCAGTATGTATAAAGGGTACTTTTATCACTGGATTGAGCACTACACAGTGGTCGGCATTGTTGGCCGCTGTGCAGCAATGATGTCATCAGCTGCATTGCCATTAGTCTGGTTAGAAAAAAAAAAACTCTTGTAGCTAGGTGTCCAGTTGACTGAGGCACCAGTGGGCTGAGTGCACAAAATATTGAAACTATTATGGATGTGGATGGAAACATGTTACAGACATTAAATTTATCGTGAATTGTATAAATCTTATCGGTGATATTTCTGTCAATGTGTTTATTTGTGCATGTTTGTACAGAACCGAAACATCTGGACAAATAATATAATTAATACTAACTACAATGTTAACAGTTGAAACATCAGTAATCAAAACTGAGAACAATTTCAGTTTGTGGTCACAAGGAAAAGAAGATATTCACTGTAATGGTTGTTCTGTACATGTAAAGGCTGCATAGCATGTGGTATCGTACTGGTCACGATTTAAAAACAAATCTTAACTGTGAACATTGATGGACCAAACAGTACATCCACTAGCCTTTAAAACATTATGTCTGGCAATGAACCCTGAAAACACAATGTTTCAACTGTTGAAATTGCTATTAAAAATCCTGTGGGTGCAATTCACATCAATACCTCTTCATGTGATTTCACTTCTTTCAACATAACATTGAATGAAAATGTGATCAGCAATGCAACCTGTAATTAATACTGATAATTAAGATTAAAAAAGCCTTTTGACATGGCAGATTTGCAGTATGTTGTATGGAAGAATATAATGTAACTAAAATACTTTCATGTGACTATTACTACCTTTAAGCCGGAAAGTTATGTATCCTTATGCTAGGCCTATTGAAGTGCTGCAGTCTATATCTATGAACAGAATGGTGTGGTCACATGAAATATTGAGCAGAATGAAGAGTTCTGTTTTCTTGCCACGGGAGTGTTTGCCTTGGCTGGGATACAAAGGAATCAGTAATATAAACAGTAACTTGGAAATTACTATGTCAGTTTGGAGAAACTACGAAGGTAATAAATGCTAAATCTACTCATTGTGATGCTCATTTTGGATCTAAGGTGACAAAAACTTCACTTATTTTTAAAAAAATTGGTAGCTTCATACAAAATGCTCATCTTATAATGTAGCTAAGGTCAAACAATGATCTGGGTGTTATGGACAGGAATATATTTAGCATGGGTTATGAAGAGAAGACAAATATAGTTACTGATATTATGACAGTGAAGTACAATTATGACTAAGGTGTGGGTCAAGAGAAATGTGAGCACTGAGGGCTTTGCTCAGTGTTCTGGATACATCTTCCAAATGAAGGTATTATGATCAGGTCATCATAAATATTATTTTGTGAGAAACATTAATACTAGAAGTTACACATATAAAAGAAAAAGTCGTCATTCCAATTGCATTCAGCAAAGCTCTTGAACGACTTCTGAAGAATACTAACTGTCTTACATTACTAAAAAAGTTATTCTCATTAATATCACCATTAAATGCACACAGTGTATTAATGTTGTGTGCTGCCCATAAACTATAGCTGACAGTATCCCTATAGTACAGCACAGGTCAAGTCTTGCTGTTCTGTCATTATTGTTAGCAAGTAGTTAAAGCAGCAGATTATGACAGTGGTGGAAAGTACAGCTGAATTGGCATTAGTTCCATTATTGCTGAAAAATATCCTCCAGAGAACAGAACCATTTATGCATACTGTTATTTTGTTATTGCTTGTTGGTTTCCAGAATTTAAAGTTTAGGTATTTTTGATAGTTTGTTTTTAATACATTCCTATTTAAATTGCAACAGGCTATATGATTTACCTTCAAATAGAAGCCTCATTACATTCTGCCACTTTTTATTCTTTTTCTTTTAGAAAAATATCGAATAAAATCAAGAACTTAAAGTTATGTACTCATGTATTTAAGTAAGATATCCATCTCATCTGTGGACTGCTGCTTGGATATATAATTTTCATTCTCTTTCAGATCAAATTTGGTTGTATTTGTCTGAGCAATGGGGTGAAAAAATGAGTATATGGAATAATTAAGGTTCATTAAAATGCTTCAAACTTAAATGCTAAAAGCAATGGGCAGTGCATGTAGCATCCCAGTGCTAACTCATGTAAAAGCTGTCACTACATTATAATTCTAGGAAAGTGTTAGAACTATAGTTGCTTATACAATTTCCTTCTTTAACTTGTACCCTACAGGAAGTATTTTATAATTCTGTTCTCAATAGCAGTGATGCACAGATGCTTTAAAGATAAATACTGACTAATTCAACAGCTCCACAAAATATTACTAATCAATGCAGAACAGCTGCATTGTCAATAACAGTAATACATTAACTCAAATGCAAACCACAATATACGAGTACTAACCTTACAATTTCATCAACAATGCAAAATTTGTTTTACCAGTTTCATCACACAACAATGTACCCATCCACTAAATCTTTATGGCCACAAATTCCATGTTGCATAAACTTCAACTGAAAATCTGGCCAGATTTATCTTCGTGCACAGAAATCATGTTTTACTGCTCTATCAAAATCCGATGATTTAGTTTCGGAAGTCACATAACACCCATTCCTTCTCCTCATTGTAGGTACTACTCAAACTTGATGGCACACATTCAGAAAAGCAAAAACTTCCTTTTAGCTAAAAGTCACCGTTATTCAACCCAGAATATTTAACACACAACAAATTTCACCATGATAGCTTTCTCGCTCACATTTGTCAATTTTTGGACAAATAATGGAGGATGACCATTTCACTCATATCTGTGAACCCATACAAATTTTTGTCATGCTTACATTTGTATGCAGTAAGCTGGTCATAATTTTCAACATTTTGTGAGAATGTAAGTGGTGTCACACAATAAAAATGTTACAACTAACCTTCATGACCCAAGTCCTCTTTTACACCAAGTAATTTACACTTCCATATGTTCTCAAAAAGTGATAAACCTGTATTAATAAGATACCTTCTTGCCCATATTATGCAGCAAATCTGTCTCTTGTAATACAGAGCTGCAGCAGTGCACAGAGAAGTATCCTGTACGTGCATCAATCTTGTTTTGTGTTTCGTGGTTCAATTTTGAGAGGCAGCAGTGTTTTTAACACCTGCTACTACTCTCAACAGTTCTCAAATACTTCAGTTATTAAAAACGGATGTGGAATGACAGAGTGCTCTGCTGTTTCATGGAATTAATTCAACAGCTTGAATGTATGATTCTGGCAGGTTGGTTTCTGTCAGATGCAAGATCCCTTTCTCAACAAAACTGTGACATTAAAACTGGTCTACAGTCTTAGAATTTGGGTTTTTATGGAACTTCTACACTCTTATCAGCCTCATGTATACATATGTATTCATCCATCTTAATACTTCTGTGCAGTTTTACTTCCAGTGTAGTTGGTATAATGAACGGGAGAGGCATCCGACAAGTCCAGGTCTGATTCCTTTCAGGATGAAGATTATTCTTTGCTCTAAAATGTTACAACAGGCCCTGGTTCCCAGGTTCTTTCTTTGGGAGTAAGGTGGCTGGGGCATGAAGCTGACCACTCACCTACATCTAGCAATGAGTGGAGCTGTACCTCTACTTCTATGTGCCTTCATGGCATTAAAAGGGACAATTTTACTTTTACTTTAGATTTTTTAATGTGTGTTATTTGTGGGAATGAGGACAGGAAGAATACCGATGATGGCAAATTATATAAAAAGCCAGGTTTCTGGGTACACATACAACCGCACAGATGTCGCTTTGCTAGAAGATTTGTACTTATAATTGTGCTGCTCTAAGGTAATAAATAAGATATAGGGTCTACCAGAACGTACCATATATTTTGAATGTAAACTTTCACAAATGGCATCATGAAATGAAATGCAGTGCTAGCAACACACTGAGCAAGTTGAATGCTTAGTCTAATTATTGCAAGACTGGCAACACTGCTCACTAACATCATGTTTAAAGCTGCAAAAGATGGCTTCCACAGTTCTGCAATGTACTTCTGGCATGGCTTATCACTGCTTGAACAAACTGACATAACACTTGAACTTTTAAGTGCATTACAGAACCATTTCCTGTTTGTACACTGTAGCATTGACATGGGCAAGAGTATAAGACAAACTGATGAGTGCACACACAGCCATATTTAGTATGAGTCGGTGTGTAATGTCGATAATCTGGGGCACACAATCGTGTGTACCAGGTTACAATGGCAACATTTTGTACAGTGGTCCCTACTACTTTTGGGTCCACAGCATGAAACCTGCTTCATATCACCCTTCAGGTACTTACAATTTTTAAGTGACTTCTAGATTTTGGGAAACTTTGTGGACCCTTGCCATAGTCCAGTATTCTGAATAGAACAGAAGTTTGGAACTATCCAGAAATAAGAGCACATCACATAGTCACAGCTCTTTAAAGCTGACATGGCCATATACACAGAGTGTATATCCACATCTTCTGAATGAGAAAGTTCAGTGTACAGGAAATATATCTGGCACTGTTTTCTACCACAAGTTATTTTTTATCTGCACTACTAAATATTCTTCACATCTCCCTGTTCACAGATGTGTGGACATAAGAACTTTAACTGTGGAGTAACACTTAATTTCAGAATAGACTGTAGGACAATTACAGAATTCTGGAAACCAACAATGACATTAATAACAGAGGATTATGGGACAACAATTTTTGTACCTCTACATCAGTGTTTCCCAACTTTTTTCCATGATGGAATGGTAAATCATTTTTCACATCCTGAGCAACCCTTACCTATGAAAACGTTTACAGCTCACAACAGATTGATAACAGGGAGCCTCTCTGTCACCAATGGCGAGGAAGCTCTGTGAAAATATGAAATAGACACAAAGAACTAAATACACCCTTAAATAAGGATGAAAACAAAACAGAGGCAACTGGTGCTGTATAGTGATTAACCCAGTACTGCAAATTGCCAGATAAACATTCCCATATTACTTTATGGGATATTTGCAATTTTTTCTGTTCTGTGGAACCAATGATGGGAAACACTGCGCTACACAGACAAGAGATATTGTACTGATTACATAGCACCTATCATCTTGACTTACATGTTATCACAGTCTCTTAAATTGAAACTTGGCATCATGAAACCTTGATCATTAAAAGTTCTCAGTTCCTGAAGGCACCATCACTCTTAATAATAGATGAAGAGTCCATGGAGGAACTACTTCTGTTTCACAAATATCTGGACCCAAAAAGATCTCAAATGCTAGACATGATGTGAATTGCACCAAATATGTGATATTTATACTTGTTAAAATATGTAACTTCAATGTCACCATCACTGGGCAAACTAGAGGAACTATAATTGACCACTATGAACTAAACAGAACAACTAAAATATCCTGTGAAGACTTGTCCATCCTGTGCAGGGCCAAATACCATGCTTGTAGTAACACATGTGCAACACAAACATGGTTACATTGTAGCCTGTTATACAATATGCTGCAGTCCAACAGTTGTAACAAGGTTTTTATCACCAGCTGGAAATTCACACTATGTTCAGAGTAGCTGAAAATGGAGTAGTACATTTCTCCACAATGTTGCTATGCACCGACCAGACTAAAAGCTGTCATATAACCCAGATGACCATAATATGAATCTTCACTGCTATGAAAAGAACTAATTCAAAACAGCAAATCATGTGGATAAAATAAAATATACCCTAATACCTGAATATAATGTCACCATGGATTCCGTTTGTATTATACTATGCTGTCTTATAAGTATCAGGAGTTTGAAGAGTACAATGTTATATACTGTCTCCACACAGTTTATTTTACTTTTCAATCCATAAGATAAATTCTGTTGGTATGAAAAAGCATAATGCTTATGTTTTCAAAAGATGTCATTACAGAGGTAGAAGAAATGCTTGCTCACATATTTCACCTCTGTTCTAGCATAACACTCTTCTCCAATATGTGTGTCTGTCTTTTGATTCTTAAAAAACTAATTATCAATATTAAAAACCATCCTGAGTGTGACACCTTGGCTTCTCTGTGTAAGAACGATATTATAAACTAGCTAACCATTCCGCTCTGGAGTCCTTGCAAACAATAATAGCCTGATTAAGTATAGTGATGTCTCTAGATCCTGAATCCTGATATCTACAGTAAAACGTTTTGTTTTGGGGTTTATACATTTACAATATATTTAACTAGATTACATCTAAAACATATCAATTTTATTTGGATTACAAATTTAACATGGTTAATGATCAGTTCCTTTCTTCCTAGTAAGTGAATGACATGTGAACTGCATTCTTCTGGGTTATTATGCAGCGAACAGTGTCATGTGTCCCCAGATTCCATGCAGGGGACAGAACCCCAATTTTTCAGCACTCCTCAAGAAATATGAGTGCTTTTATGGCAATATAGAATTACACAACCTATCATTATGCTGAATGCATATCAAAACTTGATACAAACATAAACATACCAGTATCGTATACTGTTCCCTACTAAGCTGCATAAATGTGTCAATAGCAAGTGATGCCCCTAATGAATTGTATATCAGTCCAAGATGAGCAACATTTGAACATAACCTGCAAATTTTAAAGAAGGTGTACTCCACCTGGGGGACCGTGGTAGCACAGTGGTTAAGATGTTGTGCTACAAATCAAAAGGTCGCTGGATCAATTCCGGATGGTGTCATTGGAATTTTTCATTGACATAATCCTTCTAATCGCAATATGGCCCTGGGGTCGACACAGCCTCTAACAGAAATGAGTACCAGGAGTATATCTTGGGGGTAAAAATGGCCAGTGTATAAGGCTGACAACTTTACCACCATTCTGGGCCACTGTCACGCAATCTGGGAACCCTAACTTCCTGGAACCCTCTGGGCACCTCGGGCCTGTAATGGGACTGATTTACCTTTTTGTACTCCACCTAACCAGAAGTGTGAAAGGATTAGTGATAAAGAAAATGATATAAACCCTCAGATTCCTGAAGAGAAATATTTTCAGATACTGCACCTAAACTCAACTTCAAATTCAACAGAACAGAAGATTTTTCAAACATACATCTGGAAGTTTATAAGCAAGTTAATAGGGTATAGTACACATTTGTCAATAAATAAATAAATAAATAAATTTAAACCTTGACACAAAAAATGGCAACTACACATACAAGCAAATTATTGCACCACATTTTCATTCCACATGTGTAAAGTGGAAGTTGCAGTGATGCTCTTACGATATGCAGGACTAGATCAATCTAATGATAAAAACCTTGTACACCCCTCCAAGAACAATAAAAGAGTGGCATATGTCAATGTGGTTAGATTATAAATATTCTTGCACAGTTTATGTTATTTAATCATCAATTTAATAATAAAGGTATGGCATAATGATAATATAGAAATTATAATTGAGTTCCTTCAGGGCTCAACCAACTCTTACCTCATAATATAAACAGAAAATTAAGCAGACTATTTTGTAGCACACAAAAGGCATGCACACAAAATTTTTCAATGTTTGTGTGTGTGTGTGTGTGTGTGTGTGTGTGTGTGGGGTGGGGG
>Ga0123355_10010652_pt1 | contig 14119 bp, 10 predicted proteins | sample TergutEmb28metaG_3_FD_89872 | JGI IMG/M metagenome (GOLD analysis project Ga0123355, IMG submission 89872) | Embiratermes neotenicus P1 segment gut microbial communities from Petit-Saut dam, French Guiana - Emb289 P1 | ecosystem: Host-associated > Arthropoda: Insects > Digestive system > Gut ... | reverse complement strand
CGGCTGGACCTCCTTTTTGAAGAAGTCGATCTCGCACTCCTCACGCATCTTGGTCGACAGCACCAGCTGCCGCCCCGCCGCCTTCGCGACGCGGATGGCGTGATGGACGCCCTTATCGGGCGACATCCGCCCGATGAACATGAGGTAGCCGCCGCCGCCCGGACCGGGCTTGTACAGGTCCAGGTCGATGCCGTGGTGAATCACCGCGGCGATCGGCAGCGTTCCGCCGCTGTCTCGCGCCTGGCGGACCTGCGAGTGCGAGATCGCCACCGTGGAGACGTACTTGGCCATCTCCGTGAGCGGGACCAGCCACTCGGCGTTGAACGGGCCGTGGTTGGTGGTGACGACCGGCGGCGTGCGCCTGCCGCGCAGGCCCGGGATGAGCGGGCCGAGGAACGTGTGGTCATGGATGATGTCCATGTCCGCGAACGACTCGTAAGCCGCGAGCACGTGCGTCGTCTCCTGGCGCACGGAGCCGATGGGCGCTACCGCCCGCGGGTAGATAAAGTCGGTCGGAACTGGGCATTCTGACTCGCCCACAGTGAACAGCCGAACCTCGTGGCCGAGTTCCTGCAGGCCCCGGGCGAGGTTATCGATAACGACCTCGGTCCCGCCATAAGCCGGTGGTGGCACTGGCACCCAGGGCGGGGCTATCAGGCCGATCCGCATCTGTACTGCCTCCTCGTGTCGAGCCGCGTGACCATCACGCGCTCCGCCGGATCTGCATCAAGCACCGCAAATCCGGCGGCGGGGTGCGCTGCCGGACCGTAACGCACCGGCTGCGCGGAGAGCCAGGTCTGGCTCGCCACGCAGCGGCTCGGCACACGGCCGCACGGGAACAGTGATGTGGTTGTAGCTAACTCCGGCTCCCGTACTCCTGCGCACCCGCGGGGAAGTGCCAGAAGTCCTTTTCTCGACGAATCAATTCACTGTGCGTATGGAGCCTATAACTGATTGTATTCTTCCCGGCGGAAAGGGGTGGCAAACGTCTGGGCATTTACGCCCACGGACCAGGCAAGCAGTAGCCGTGCAAATTGCCGGGACAACTGGTAGCGACGCCATCGGCTTTCCCGTCATTTCACTATCACAAAGACGGGTAAATCGCCTGCCTAATAACATCAAGTCGAGTGAAAGGTGGCATAGTAGTCAATCTCGTGGCCAGTACGGATACACCTCAAGGGCAGCGGCAGGCTCCGCCGAGCCGCAGCCGGGCGCGTCTCGCAGCCAGCCGAGACCACAGCGGGCGCGTTCCGTTAAATTTGCCCTGTGACCGATGCCCGTCAGGCTGGCGACGATCAGCTCGCCGCGCCGGGCCGCCCGGTTGCCGTCACTCCCGGCCAGGCTGCCCTGTCGGGTCTGCGCCAGCCGCTGGTGGGCATCCTCCTGCTGATCGGGCTCTGCAGCGCTATCTCCGGCAAGCCGCTCGACGGCGTCCTCATGGCGACGGTGGCATTGCTGCTCGCCTCTGACGCGGCGCGGACCAGGCAGCGCGGCTGGTCCAGTTACCAGGCTGCGGGTACCGCCAGGGTGCCTGCTGGCCGGGTCAACGTCGTCCGGCGCGGACGCTTCCGGCCCCAGTGGCGGCCTTCCCGCCTGCTCGCGGCCACCGCGGGAGTGGCGGCGGCCGCTGTGTACGCGACGTTCGTGGGTGGCTTCAGCCGGTACTCGTGGCCGATGACCATCGCAGTAGTCGCGCTGGGCTGCCTGATGGTCGCCATCGCCTGGCAGGGACCGGTCCGGTCCCGCCCGGCCCTGACCGGAAAGCCGCTCCGTCGCGTCTGGCTGTGGGCAGTCGTGCTGCTGGCCGGCGGGGGCTGGGAGCTCAGCTCCCTGCTCCAGCAGCCACACCTGACAACTGATTCCTACGCACACCCGACCATCAGCGCTCTCTCGGACCCGGTGCTGGCCAGCCACCCGGGCCGGACGCTGTTCCTGGCCGGGTGGCTTCTCCTCGGCGGATTCCTGGCGGGCCGATGACCGCCCGTGAGCTCACGATCGCGGGGTACCTGGCGGTGCTCGCCGGGTGCGTCGTCCTGCAGGTGGCGGCTGTGCGGAGGCCTGAGTGGCTGCCGTCACTCGGGCGGGTTTTCACTCACGTGATGCGCACGAGGACCGGCCGGGTGGGCGTCGTGGTCGCCTGGGCGTGGCTGGGGCTGCACTTCTTTGCGAAGTGACTCCCGGCGCCCGGATAGCGGGCCGTATTGGCCTCGCAGGGCAATGATCTGACGCGCTACACCGGCTGCCTGGCCATTCTGGCCGCTGATTCTGCCCGGCAATTGTTGTGCCCGCAAAACCACGCGGCATACCCGTGTAAACCTCTGGAGAAAGTCCGGCTTTTCGCACTCCGAAACTGCCGGAAAGCCTCTCGCCGGCGAGATCTATACCCGCACGATCGTCGCTGAATCACGACCTGCCGGGTGAGGCTGAGGGTGACTCGGTGGTCGCAGGGCGGGTGTGCCCGGTCCGCGAGCGCTCCCCTGCTGAGGCAGCCGGACCAGCCAGGACAGGCCCGCGACCTGCATCGTCGCAGCCCATGGCGCAGCGGCCACCCTATCGCCAGCCCGCAGGGAATACGCCTGCGACTTCGTTAGTTATCAACAAGCAAGTAATCAGAACTGTCACGGGCGAAGAGTCTGCCGGCCGGCTGACGGCCGGGGCCCGCCCGGTCGCGGAGGAGTTCGATCATGTCGCTCGGCTTGCTGCGGTCACCCGCCAGGCAACCAGACCAGCCCGCCCGGAGCGGGCCCGCGCACGGGCCCGGAGGGGGCAGCGCGCGGACCCGCATTTCGAGCGTCCACTACAAGTGGATCGCCCTGTCGAACACGACGCTCGGCGTGCTGATGGCCACCATCAACAGCTCCGTCATGCTCATCGCCCTGCCGGACATATTTCGCGGGATCGGTGTCAACCCGCTCCAGCCGGGCAACACCGGACTTCTGCTCTGGATGCTCATGGGCTATCTGGTCGTTACCGCGGTGCTGGTCGTGAGTTTCGGCCGGCTCGGTGACATCTTTGGCCGGGTCCGGATGTACAACCTCGGTTTCGCGCTGTTCGCCGTGTTCTCCATCCTGCTGTCCGTCACCTGGATGCACGGCACCGCCGCCGCCTGGTGGCTGATCTGCATGCGGGTCATGCAGGGCGTCGGCGGCGCGATGCTCATGGCCAACTCCAGCGCGATTCTCACCGACGCGTTCCCGCCGAGCGAGCGCGGTCTCGCCCTCGGCCTCAACCAGGTCGCCGGCATCGCAGGCTCGTTCATCGGGCTCGTGCTCGGCGGGCTGCTCGGCCCGGTGGAGTGGCACCTGGTCTTCCTCGTCTCGGTGCCGTTCGGCGTCCTCGGCACGATCTGGTCGTACCTGAAGCTCGAGGAGCGGGGTATCCGCAAGCCCGCTCAGCTCGACTGGGCAGGCAACCTGACATTCGCGGCCGGCCTGATCGCCGTCCTCGTCGGCATCACCTACGGCATCCAGCCCTACGGCGGGCACACCATGGGCTGGACCAGCCCGCTCGTGCTCGGCCTGATCTTCGGCGGGCTGGCGGTTCTGGCCGCGTTCTGCTTCATCGAGACCAGGGTGGCCGAGCCGATGTTCCACCTGCGGCTCTTCCGGATCCGCCCGTTCACGGCTGGCAACATGGCGAGCCTCCTGTCCGGGCTCGGCCGCGGCGGGCTCATGTTCACCCTCATCATCTGGCTGCAGGGCATCTACCTGCCGATCCACGGCTACGGCTTCAGCCAGACGCCGCTATGGGCCGGGATCGCCATGCTGCCGCTGACCGTCGGGTTCCTCGCCGCCGGGCCAGTCTCCGGCTGGCTCTCGGACCGGTTCGGCGCCCGGCCGTTCGCGACCGGCGGCATGGTTCTCGCGGCCCTGTCCTTCGTCCTGCTCGAGCTACTGCCGATCGACTTCGCTTACTGGCAGTTCGCGCTGATCCTGCTGCTCAACGGCATCGGAATGGGGCTGTTCGCCTCGCCGAACCGGGCTGGAATCATGAACAGCCTGCCGCCCGAGCGCCGCGGCGTCGGCGCGGGCATGAGCGCCACGTTCCAGAACTCGGCCATGGTGCTGTCCATCGGGATCTTCTTCACGCTGATCATCCTCGGCCTCGCCTCGGCGCTGCCGTCGGCCCTCAGCCACGGCCTGACCGCACAGGGCCTGCCGCAGGCGGACGCCGCCCGGATCGCAGCCCTGCCCCCGGTGTCGATCATGTTCGCGGCCCTGCTCGGCTACAACCCGGTGCGGACACTCCTGGGGCCAGCGATCAGCAAGCTGCCGGCCAGCCACGCCGCCTACCTGACCGGGCACACCTTCTTCCCCTCCCTGATCTCGGCGCCGTTCGAGCACGGCCTAGCGATCGCCTTTGACTTCGCGATCGTGGCCTGCCTCATCGCCGCCGGGGCGTCGCTGCTGCGCGGCGGCCGGTACGTGCATGAGGTGCACGCCGAGCCAACTGCTGCCGGGATCCGCGGCCGGCGGGCAGCCGAGCTGGAGTCCGCCGAAGCCTGACGACAGCAACCGGAGCACGGCCGGCCGGTCAGCTCGCGGGGTTCGGGGTCGCTCCCCTGGCCTGGCACCGCGAGCTGGCCGGCCGTACTCGCGAAGGCTCAGGCGGCCGCGCGCAGCTCGCCCATGGGCGGCCGTTCCACGAGCTCCTCGGCATACTCGATCAGCCGGAAGCCCTCCGAGGTCATGACCGCGTGCGAGTACACCGCGTCCGCTATCAGCTCATTGGGAAAGGCGACCTGCGGCGCATCCGGCCCTGCCACGCGGCATAGCACGGTCCGCAGCACCGCGTAACTCATCCGGCCGAGATCGCCCAGGCTCTGGTGCCTGTTCACCCGCTCGCCGACATCGACCTGCGCCATCGCGTACAGGCCTGCGAGCCGGAGAGTATCGATCAGCAGTCCCGTCTCGACCCCGTACCCGGTGAAGAACGGGATCGAGAACAGCAGCTCGCGGGTGCCCGCGAACTCCCCCGCCAGCGGCTGAGCAAAGCCGGCGAGCTGCGGGAAGAACACGTTGAACAGCGGCTTGGCGGTCAGCTCGGTTACCCGGCCCCCGCCGTCAGCGGTGACGTCCTGGCTCTCGCCGGTGAACGGCCGCCGGAAGGCTGCCTTCGACATGCGGATTTCCGGCTCTGCGATCAGCGGCCCGAGAGTAGCCGTGACGAAAGTGCGATGAAAGTTACGAGTGTCGGTGTCGGCGTAGACGATGATGTCGCCGTCAGCCCTCGCCAGGGCCCGCCACATCGCGTCGCCCTTCCCGAGTGCCGGGCCGAACTCCGGCAGCAGGGAGTCCTGCAGGTAGACCTCAGCACCGGCCCGGCGGGCGATCTCGGCGGTCGCGTCGGAGGACGCGCCGTCCACGACGATCACCTGGTCGACGAGGAGCGTGTCGCCGCGGCTGACGGCAGCCACCTCAGCCAGCACCTGCGGCAGCGTGTCCGCGACGTTCAGGGTCGGGAGGATAAGACTGACGGTCAGCCCGAGCTGGCGCTTGCGCGTCGCCAGTGCCGGAAGGTCGGCGAACGACCCGGCGGGGAAGGACCTCCTGGCGAACCAGTCACGCGGTACTTCCTGATAGAGGCGAGGGTGAGGACGCACGTGTCCTGATGCCTGCATTACTGCCTCCTGGCCATGACCGGCACCGGCCGGGGAGCCCGGCGCCGGAAAGCGGGGTGTCACATTAACGGGGACAGGTCAGAGGTCAGTGAAGGCCGGCACCGGGTGACCGGCGCCGGTCTTCGAGATCACATGGCAAGCCTCTCGGCACCGCTGGCGACTGTGCCCGGACACGCGACCCCCGCGATCCGTGGTATCGAGCACGTGACATCGATCGCCGCTCCCCGCCGATGCCACGCTTGGCCCACTTGATGATAACGGGCAGCCGGCTCGTCACAGTTCCGTTCGCCGCACGCCCGCCTGGGTAGTCGGGACCAACGGCGTCCGCGCACGGCCGTCCGCCCCTACTGCGCCGCGGCAGCCAGACCGACGCTGAGGCAGGCACGAGAGCTCGAGTGAAGCGCCGCGGGAAGAGGCGAGCGTGATGCCGGCACCAATTGTCCTGTCGAGTGTGCTGCGCTCCTGGGTATTACTGAGGGCGTGCCTGGCGGCAGGCGCTGCGACGGTGATCGTTGCCACCGCGCTGTTCGCCCTGCTGACACAGCCTCGCCAGCGCGCCGGACAGCCGCACCGCACAGCATCGCGACCGCGCGCTGAAAAGCCTTCGCACCATGCACTCGTGCCCGGCGAAACTCCAGCGGGCCGATCAGAGGCGGCCTGAGAAAGAGAGGCTCATATGTCAGGCATAGTCGTTGGAATTGACGGCTCGCACCACGCCAGTCACGCCCTGGACTGGGCGATGACAGAGGCCGCGATGCGCAAAACGGACCTGACCGTCATCGCGGTCAACTCGGTCCCCGCGAGCTACTTCACCGGCGCGCCAGTGGAACTTCCCGGCGACCACGACAAAGTCGAGGAGATCCGGAAGTCCGCGCAGGAAGCCGTCGACAAGGCAGCTGCGACGCTTGGTGACCAGCAGCCGCAGTCAGTCTCGGTGGTCGCGCTGAGCGGCTTTCCTGCCAAGGCACTTATCGATGTGTCCGAGAACTCCGACCTGGTCGTCGTCGGCAGCCGCGGCGTCGGCGGATTCGGCGCCCTGTTCCTCGGCTCGGTGAGCACCCAGGTCGTGCACCACGCCAAGTGCCCGGTTGTCGTCGTCCCGACGGGCAAGTAACCCGACAGACGCACGCTCGGCGGGCTCGGGCTGATGGCGATGGCACCGGTCCGAGCCCGGCCTCAACTAGGAGGGGAAGGTAACTCATGACGGTCCGAATCGGCATTAACGGCTTCGGCCGGATTGGCCGGACGTTCGTCCGGCGCGCACTCGACCACGGTGACCTCGAGGTCGTCGCCGTCAATGACATCACCGACGCCCGCACGCTCGCGCACCTGCTGGAGTTTGACTCCACCTACGGGCGGATCGCGGCGACGATTGGGCACTCGGATGACGCGATCACAGTCAACGGCAAGGCCATGACCGTGCTCTCCGAGCGGGACCCGGCGACGATCGACTGGGGCGGCCTTGGCGTGGACGTTGTCGTGGAGTCCACCGGCAAATTCCGCACCCGCGACGACGCGGCGCTCCACCTCAAGGGCGGCGCCCGGAAGGTTCTCATCTCAGCGCCGGGCAAGAACGCAGACGCGACCATCGTGATCGGGGTCAATGACTCCATCTACGACCCGCACCAGCACGACGTGATCTCCTGCGCCTCCTGCACGACGAACTGTGTCGCGCCGATGGCAAAGGTGCTCCATGACGCCTTCGGGCTCGAGCAGGGCCTGATGACAACCGTGCACGCCTACACCGGTGACCAGATGCTGGTCGACGGGCCGCACAAGGACCTGCGGCGTGCGCGCAGCGCGGCAGTCAGCATCGTGCCGACGTCCACCGGCGCGGCCCGGACTACCGGCGTCGTCATTCCCGACCTGGAAGGCCGGCTGGACGGCGTTGCCCTGCGGGTACCGGTGCCAGACGGCTCGCTGACCGACCTGACCGCAGTCCTCCGCAAGGAGGTCACCGCTGACCAGGTCAACGACGCCTACCGGCAGGCCGCCGGCGGCGAGCTGGCCGGCGTGCTCCGATACAGCACCGACCCGCTGGTGTCCCGCGACATCGTGGGCGACCCGGCATCGTGCATCTTCGACGCGCCGCTCACCCAGGCCGCGGGAAGTCTGGTCAAGGTCTTCGGCTGGTACGACAACGAGTGGGGCTACACCTGCCGGATGGTCGACCTGGCTGCGCTGGTAGGCGCCCGGCTCTAGCAAGGACCATCGGCCCGCCAGACCGCCGCACTACGGCCCTGACGCGAGGCCATCCAGGTGCGCAGGCTCGGCAGCACGACGCCACGACACCTGGAGGCAAACGACATGAGAGCGGCTGTAGTGCGGCGGTTCGGCGAAGCGCTGATCATCGAGGACAGGCCCATCCCCGAGCCCGGGCCGGGTCAGGTCACAGTACGGATGCAGGCCTCGGGCCTGTGCCACACCGACATCCACGCGGCAAACGGCGACTGGCCCCTGAAGCCGACCCCGCCGTTCGTGCCCGGCCATGAAGGCGTCGGCACCGTCCACGGAATCGGTGAGGATGTGCGGAACGTCCGCGTCGGCGATACGGTCGCCGTGCCGTGGCTCGGCTCCGCGTGCGGCCAGTGCAAGCACTGTCTCACCGGCTGGGAGACGCTGTGCCTTCAGCAGCAGAACACCGGCTACTCGGTGGACGGCTGCTACGCCGAGTACTTCCTGGCCGACGCGGCATTCGCGGCGGCGGTGCCGGCTGGCGTCAGCGTCTTCGACGCGGCGCCACTGACCTGCGCGGGCGTCACAACCTATAAGGCCGTGAAGGTCGGCAACGTGCGGCCTGCCGACCTCGTGGCCATCTCCGGCATCGGGGGCCTCGGTCACCTGGCGCTGCAGTACGCGAAGATCGCCGGCGGCACTGTCGCCGCCATCGACATCACCGATGAGAAGCTGCAGCTCGCCAAGGACCTCGGCGCGGACTATGTGATCGACGCCAGGTCGCAGGACCCGGCGGCCGCGCTCCAGGCGCTCGGCGGCGCCGATGTGGCCATCGGCCTGGCGGTGGACAGCACGTCGTTCGCAGCCGCCTACGCAGGGCTGCGGCGCGGCGGCCGCCTGGTGCTGGTCGCGCTCCCGGCGGCCGGGACGCTGAGCATCCCGGTGTTCGACACGGTGCTGAACGGGACGTCGGTCATCGGTTCCATCGTGGGCACGCGCGCCGACCTGTCCGACGTGCTGGCCCTGCACGCGCTCGGCCGCACGCGGGTGATCTACGAGACGCGCGACCTAGGGTCGGTCAACGCCTCGATCGACGACGTGCTGCACGGCCGGGCGAAGGCCAGGATCGTGCTGCTGCCGTGAGCTGACGCGCGCCCGCCGGCGCCGGCCTCGGGCGCTAGCTGGCAGCAGTGTGGCGGGGACCTTTCGCTGCAGCGCGCGGGACCTTGCGCCCTGATCCGGGTGGTACGGCGGCGGTGGGATCGAGCCATGACTACGATCACGAACCGGCCCGAGGCCGCCGCCGGCCCGGATCGCGATGCGCCCTCGGCGCGGCGCTGGCTCGCCCTGGCCGTGCTGTGCATCTCGCTGCTCATCGTCGTGCTGGACAACACGGTGCTCAACGTCGTGCTGCCCACCCTGGTCCGCGACGTCGGCGCGACGGACACCCAGCTGCAGTGGATCGTCGATGCCTACGTGATCGTGTTCGCGGGCCTGCTGCTGGTGGCCGGCAGCATAGCCGACAGAGTTGGCAGAAAGCGCACCTTCCTGGCCGGCCTTGCGCTCTTCGCAGGCGGGTCCACCTGGGCGGCGTTCTCGGGGTCGGTCGGCATGCTGATCGCGGCCCGGGCCAGCATGGGCGTAGGTGGCGCGCTCATCATGCCCTCGACGCTGTCCATCATCACCAACATGTTCCACGAGCCCGCCGTGCGGCAGCGCGCCATCGGATTCTGGGCCGGCACCAGCGGCCTGGGCGTCGCGCTCGGCCCGATCATCGGCGGCCTGCTGCTCGCGCACTTCTGGTGGGGCTCGGTGTTCCTCATCAACGTGCCGATCGCCGCGATCGGCTTCGCGTTCACGCTGCCGCTCGTGCCCGACTCGAAGAACCCGAAGGCGGCGGCGCCCGACTTCACCGGCGCGCTTCTGTCGGTCACCGGACTCGCCCTGCTGCTGTGGTCCATCATCGAGGCTCCCGTCCGCGGCTGGACGTCTGCGCTGGTTCTCAGCACCAGCGCGGCCGGCCTGCTGGTGCTCGCCTGCTTTGCCTGGTGGGAGCGGGCCAGCTCGCACCCGATGCTGAACCTCGGGTTCTTCCGGCATCGCGGCTTCTCGGCCGCCATCTCCTCGCTGGGGCTGGCCACGTTCGGGCTGTTCGGCGCGCTGTTCGTGCTCACCCAGTTCCTGCAGTTCGACCTCGGCTACACCGCCCTGCAGGCCGGGGTACGGGTTCTCCCGGCCGCCGGGGCGATCGCCGTGATCGCGCCGCTGTCGGCCGCGCTGCAGCGAGGCATCGGGACGAAACTGACCACCGCGGCCGGCCTGGTGGTCGTCGGTGCCGGGCTGTGGCAGATAACGCTGGCATCCGCGCCGACCTATGCCGACACCGTCGCCGGCATGATCATGCTGGGCATCGGCGCCGGCCTGGCCATCCCGGCGGCCACCACCTCAGTGATGGGGTCGGTCCCGGCTGAGCACACCGGTGTCGGGTCCGCAACGAACGGCGCCATGCTCCAGGTAGGCGGCGCGCTCGGCGTCGGGGTGATCGGCAGCCTGCTCGCCACCAGGTACTCGAACCAGATCGGAGCGGCACTGGCGCCGTATCACGTGCCAGCCGTGGCCGCCCGCGACATCCAGGGTTCGGTCGGCGCTGCCCTCGAGGTGGCCGGTCGTGTCGGGACCGTCCTGGGCACCGCACTCGAGCACGCGGCCCGGGCGGCCTTCGTCAGCGGCATGGATCTCGGCCTCGCTACCGGAGCCGCGGTGGCGGTAGCCGGGGGCCTGGTGGCGCTCGCCGTCCTGCCGGGCCGCCGTGGTCGGGGCGGTGACGGCGAGTCGGGGTAAGAAAACTGTCAGTGACACCATGGAGGCGTCCCAGCGGCAGTCGGCACGACAGCGAATGCGAGGCAGGTCCATGACCGCTCCGGACAGCGGGTCACAGCCACACGTCATCGTCGGCGTGGATGGCTCCCCGGAATCTATCGAGGCTCTCGCCTGGGCGGCCCGCTACGCGACCGCCACTGGCGCAAAGATCACTGCCGTGCACGCCTGGCACTACCCGGCCGCGGGGCCCGTCCCGGCCGGCCGGCCGCCGCAACCGATCACCGACCAGGTAAGGGTGACAATGCAAGAAACTCTGGATAAGGCGCTCACTGACGTCTTTGGCACCTCGACACCGTCCAATACAGACACGAAGGTCGCTTACGGCCACCCAGCTATGGTGCTGGTCAACGAGTCCGAAGGAGCCGACCTGCTCGTCGTGGGCAGCCGGGGCCACGGCGCGTTCCACGGCATGCTGCTCGGCTCGGTCAGCATCCACTGCGTGACGAACGCCACCTGCCCGGTCCTGGTCACCCGGGGTGCGTCATGACGGCGGTGACCGGGCGCGGCACGCTGACCAGTGAGCAAGCAGAGGTACTCGACCGGTACTGGCGCGCGGCGAACTACCTGTCGGCGGGCCAGATCTACCTCATGGACAATCCGCTGCTGACGCAGCCGCTGGAAGTCGCGCACATCAAGCCGCGGCTACTCGGGCACTGGGGCACCACGCCGGGGCTGAACTTCGTCTGGGCGCACCTCAACCGTGCCATCGGCCTGCACGGCACGCCGATGATGATGATTGTCGGCCCCGGTCACGGCGGCCCGGCGGCGCTGGCGAACAGCTGGCTGGAGGGCAGCTACAGCGAGGTCTACCCGAGCGTGTCTCGCGACGAGACCGGCATGCGGCAGCTGTTCAAGCAGTTTTCCTTCCCTGGCGGCGTGCCGAGTCATGTCGCGCCGGAGACCCCGGGGTCAATCCACGAGGGCGGCGAACTGGGCTACTCCCTGTCGCACGCGCACGGCGCCGCGTTCGACAACCCCGACCTCATCGTGGCCTGCGTGATCGGCGACGGGGAGGCCGAGACCGGCCCGCTTGCGACCAGCTGGCACTCGCACCGGTTCATGGACCCTGACCTTGATGGCGCCGTGCTGCCCATCCTGCACCTGAACGGCTACAAGATCGCTAACCCGGCTGTGCTGGCCAGGCTGCCGGAGGATGAGCTGGACGCCCTGCTCCGCGGCTACGGCTATGAGCCTGCCTACGTGACCGGCACCCGCGACGTCATTCCGCACCAGGAAATGGCCGCTGCGCTCGACAGCGCGATCACGCGGATCCGAGGTATCCAGGAGGACGCGCGGGCGGGCCGCGGCCACCCGAGCGTGCGGTGGCCCATGATCGTGATGCGGACGCCGAAGGGCTGGACTGGCCCGGTCGAGGTGGACGGCGTGCAGATCGAGGGGACCTGGCGGGCGCATCAGGTACCGCTGTCCGAGGTACGGACCAACCCAGGTCACCTGCGGCAGCTCGAGGAGTGGCTGCGCTCCTACCGGCCGATTGAGCTGTTCGGGCCCGACGGCAGCCCGCAATCGGACCTGCTCACCTTCGTGCCTCCGGGCGACCTCCGGCTCGGCGCCACGCCGCACGCCAACGGCGGTGTGCTGCTGCGGGATCTGGTCATGCCTGACTTCCGTGCCTACGCGGTGCCGGTCGCAGCGCCGGGCGGGACCATGTCCGAGCCCACTAAGGTGCTCGGGTCGATGCTGCGCGACGTGATGCGGATGAATGCGGAGCACCGGAACTTCCGTCTGTTCGGTCCCGACGAGACCGAGTCGAACCGGCTGACCGCCGTGCTCGAGGTGACGGGGAAGACCTGGGAGGAGGCTACGCTGCCGGTCGACGTCAACCTGACCGACGACGGCCGGGTGATGGAGATTCTCTCCGAGCACACCTGCCAGGGCTGGCTGGAGGGCTACCTGCTGACGGGCCGGCACGGCCTGTTCTCCTGCTACGAGGCGTTCATCCACATCGTGGACTCCATGTTCAACCAGCACGCCAAGTGGCTGAAGGTGACCAGAGAGCTGCCCTGGCGTCGTCCCATCGCCTCGCTGAACTACCTGCTCACCTCGCACGTCTGGCGGCAGGACCACAACGGGTTCAGCCACCAGGACCCCGGCTTCATCGATCACGTGGTGAACAAGAAGGCCGAGGTGATCCGTGTCTACCTGCCGCCAGACACGAACACGCTGCTGTCGGTCGCGGACCACTGCCTGCGCAGCCGGGACTACGTCAACGTCATCGTGGCGGGCAAGCAGCCCGTTCCCGACTGGCTCGACATGGGCTCGGCCATCTTGCACTGCACGCGCGGCGCCGGCATCTGGGAATGGGCCAGCAGCGACGCCGGAACCGAGCCAGACGTCGTGCTGGCGTGCGCTGGTGACGTGCCGACGGTGGAGGTGCTCGCGGCGACCGACATCCTTCGGCGCGAGCTGCCCGACCTGCGGGTCCGGGTCGTCAACATCGTCGACTTGATGCGGCTGCAGCACAACACCGAGCACCCGCACGGCATGAGCGACCCGGAGTTCGACGCCCTGTTCCCGCCGGGCACGCCGATCATCTTCGCCTACCACGGCTATCCCTGGCTGATCCACCGGCTGACCTACCGGCGGGCCGCGCATCACAACCTCCATGTCCGCGGGTACAAGGAGGAAGGCACTACGACCACCCCGTTCGACATGGTGGTCATGAACGACATGGACCGGTTCCACCTCGTCATGGACGTGATCGACCGGGTGCCCGGCCTGATCGGCCGCGGCGCGCAGCTGCGGCAGCAGATGGTGGACACCAGGGCGCGGCACCACACCTATGTCAGGGAGCACGGCGAGGACATGCCCGAGGTCACCGACTGGCGCTGGCCGCAGCATGGACAGCCCTCGGCTATGGTGCCGCAGCCGGCCGCACCGCCGCCGCAGCCCGGCGATGTCGCCAGCTGAGCGGGCGGGCGGCGGGGCGGCAGTCGTCGTCAACGCCGGGTCGAGCACCCTGAAGGTCTCGGTGCTCGGCCCGGCCGACACGGCGGCTGGCTCCTTCAACCTCGACCCGTGGGATGGCGGCGCCGATCATCCCGAGCTGGCGGACTTCCTCGCCCATGTGGCCGACCCGGTGGTCGTCGGGCACCGGGTCGTGCACGGCGGCAGCAGGTTCAGTCAGGCCGTCATCATCGACGACGAGGTCGTCGCCGCGATTGCCAGTCTCGCCGACCTGGCCCCGCTGCATCAGCCCGGAGCAGTGGCTGGCATCGAGGCCGCCCGCCGGCTGCTGCCCGGCGTGCCGCACGTCGCCTGCTTCGACACCGCGTTTCACGCCGGGATGCCGGCGGCCGCTGCGCGGTACGCGCTGCCCGAGGCCTGGACGCGCCAGTTCGGGCTGCGCCGGTACGGCTTTCACGGGCTCTCCCACGCCTACGCCTCGCGCCGGGCTGCGGACCTGCTCGGCCGCGACCCAGCCGG
>Ga0123355_10010651_pt1 | contig 14120 bp, 10 predicted proteins | sample TergutEmb28metaG_3_FD_89872 | JGI IMG/M metagenome (GOLD analysis project Ga0123355, IMG submission 89872) | Embiratermes neotenicus P1 segment gut microbial communities from Petit-Saut dam, French Guiana - Emb289 P1 | ecosystem: Host-associated > Arthropoda: Insects > Digestive system > Gut ... | reverse complement strand
AATTTTTTATAATTATTATTCCCATTTACGAAAAAAAGAACGTTTCTTAATTTCCCTGGAAAAGAAAAAAAAAAAAAAAAAAAAAACATGTTGACGTTTGGGCGTACCTGTCTCCATAGTCAGAACGGCTCTTAATGCAATAACAACTCGGCTACATTACACATGTCCGTCCAACTGCTTTACACGTTGCAGAAGGGACTGTCTAACCCCTCACCGTAGTGGATGTCGTTACCTCACCATACCATTAACGTTTCGAATTTCGAGAGTTGATGTCACGTTTTAAACGTTCCCGTAAATCACTGTTCCCTCCTCGTTACGTAAGTGCCCTTGAGAGATTCCAGAGCGTCCACCATGTTTTCAGTTTTGCCAAATAACCCTTGCAATAGCCGAAGAATGATTCCGTCCACTAATCCAATCCTATATCAAAATATTCTAACTTAAATGTGTAGGTGACCAACAAAACATTTACGTATGTGGTCATTAGGTAACGAACCAATAGAATGATCTGAAAAATTACTGAATAACTACCTAATTAGAAAACAAAGTGGGTGACTTAGCAAAAAGTAACTAACTCAGTGTCTAAACAAATAAGTAACTAACTTAGTGACTAAGCAAATAAGTTACTAACGCAGTGACTAAGCAAACAAGTAACAAAAACGGCGGCTAAGCAAAAAAGAAACTAACTCAGTGACTCAACAAAGAAGTAACTCAGTGACTAAACAACTAAGTTACTAACTCTGCGACTAAGCGAATATGTAACTAAATATGTGACTAAGCAAATAGGTAACTAAATCAGTGACTAAGCCAATAAGTAACTAGCTCAGTGACTAAGCAAATAAGTAACTAACTCAGTGACTCATTCACTGAGTCACTAACCCATTAACAAAGTATCTCTTTCTCACAGTCGATCCTTTCACTTAATTTTTCAATCCAAAATCTTGCTGGTATTTTGTTTCTGTCTCTACAAATGCCTTAAGTGTTTCGTGATCTTGAAAATTTTATTCTAAAAATCTAAGATTATGGGACGGAAATATTAAATATAAACTATTAGGATGAAAATGACAAAAAAAAACCTCATATTTTACCGCACAGTAAACACTCATTTACTTACTTACTTACTCCATGGAGCAGAGTCCTTCTTGAGAAGGTTTTCAGCTAGTCAAGAAATTCCCCACATTTTTGTGGAAGCCGAAGGTTCATTACCGCATTCACAAGTGCTCGCCACCTGTCCCTATCCTGAGCCAGCTCCATCTAGTCCATACCCCACATCCCAGTTCCTGAAGATCCTTCCTCCTTTATAGAAACCAATCTTTTATTACTGTATAGTGAGATAACAGCTGTTTGTTATGATATTCATAAAATACCAAGATTTTTGTACAGAATGTAAAACTTTTGAAATATCCATGTGGTACATAAAGTGACGACGGTTGTTCAAAGTGTTCGTCAACATCGGGGGTTGAAGAATCTCTTCGTAAAAGTTTAAAAATTTTGAGCGATAATGGAGGTAATTCGTGCAGTAAATGGAGGTCAGAAATCAACTTGACGCTCCGATTGGAGGAAGATCACGCTTATTCCATTGAACAGATAGACTCCGCAATCAGCCCAGACGTGATAGCAAAACTAAATTCACTGACCCTGCCGGTAACAGAACCACAATCGTCTAGCCACTTCCATATAACTCCAATGACTAGCCATCCGACATGTAACATAGGCCCATACTGAAATACTGAAATGTGTGACAGGACAGTGGATAAATACAGCGAGATAAAAACGCCATCCTTCTGAACAACCGGCGGTTCTTGTTCAATTTCCCCTCAGCTGTCAGTCTTAGAGGATCTCCTGCGTCCAAGTTATTTATCACTGCAAATTACAGAGTGTCACACATATCCTGCTCCCTTTTACACCACCGCCCCAATCCCTCATGCACCCATCATCGCTTGACAGATGGAAGACTTTTCTACTCATGGAACTTCATTCTGCCCACAAAAATACGCGCCGACGACTGCTTTAGTCAGACTATGCAGCCTGAGATACAGAATGTGTCTTCTTCTGAGCTGTGAACTGTCACATTTAGGCTTAATATTTGCCTACAACCTAGCTCTAATAATGAAAGCTTAGTTATGCCTGTGACTGGTCTTTATTGCATGCGTAACTGACGGCTTATGTACGGCGTAGGAATAAGGTCATGATAAGTACGAACGGAACTCAAAGAGAGGACGTATGTGATGTCAAGATTGGAACTGGATTCCACTAGCTCAGAACAGAGCTAATGGAATCCCTGTTACGTCGACAGAGCAGAAGATGTAAGCTGACCGCTCACCTCAGTGTAGAACCGAGAGGAAAAACACAAGGGTATACACAGAAATACACTTCCCCGTACGGCTGCATGGCGTGGTGCTTAAGAAAGCACAGATAGCCTATATCTTTAACTGTTCTCTCGGCCTTCCAAGGCTTTACATTAAATAGTTCCCCCATAAAAACTTTCAAAGGTGTATTCAATTCCTAAAGACACGGTTGTAGGTGCTAAAATCTGCCATTAACGATGGACACATAAAAGGGACCCTTGGCGGTTTTTTGCAATATTGTGCACATTAACCATTCAAAAAGTGAACAAATTTCTTAATGATCAATTCTGGACGAGAAAGTAGCATAGTCGTCATTTAATTAAAATCTTTAACTAGTCCATAGACTGAAATGTAGAAATTGTACAAAATTAAATTTACTTGTGTAGCCTTATTTATTATTTGATGTAATAAATTATTAAATGTCAAAATAGCAGGTGATGGTTTTACGCGCTCCTACACAGGCATAAAATAAAGATAAATGGAATATGTACCAAAATATGCATTGGGATATAAATCACTCGCATAAACACATCACCACCTCCCGAAAGAAGCTGAAGAGACAGACTACATCCAGAAGGTTTACAAGAACGCAAGCCTATGTCACTTATTCCATGATATGGGTGATGACATATTTGCACCTGCGTACTAACACTTGGAGGCCTGCCAACCACAGACTGATCAAGGATGGGACGTGTCTTCCTACCAACGAGTGACCTGTAATGTTGTGACGTACAGCCTTGGTTCTGGTGTTGTTTTGGGGGTTTCGGTACACGGTATTCCATTAAGAAACGAACAGTCGTATCAAACACTGAATGTCACCCACAGTAACAATATCCAATAATCTTTCACCACATTGCTATGGTTCAATAGGCAACAGATAAGCCATAAAGTTCATATTTTGTCTAATACAAGTGTCAGAAAAATATAACACCCACCAAATCGAATAGAAATGACGCATAAAAAGAAGTGTATCACGAGTTTCGGTGACAATTTGCTATTTTTATAAGAGTGACAGAAAATTCTCTACGAGCGGAGAAGATAAGCACAAAACAGTTGTATAGCCTAACATACGCGCAGTGTTAATGTTTAGAACTTCCCGACGGACGGGCAGAATGTGTAGCATCTGCCATCTACCAACGTAGCTGTACACTTGCTTGTGAATTCACACTCGTTTATTACCATACACGGTACAAACCGCACTCCGTAGCCTAGAGGCAACCACAGTTACTAATACAGGTGCAAGAATTAATAGTGCAGCACTAACTTCTTTTCAGTAGGCCTTTTAAAAAACAAAAATTTGAAATGTGTACTTCAATACCAGATACATTATTTATCCCAACGTTTCTTTTTTCGATTTTGCCTCCTTTGTTGGTTTTAATATTCATTTATTGCAGAAAAATTTCATATTTTAATGACACTCTATCAGAACAGAATCAAAAAACCCTTAGTTCTTGTGATTGAAAGTAAGATTGGATTTACTTGGGATTTGGGAATACTTGTGAAGGAAATGCTTTCCGGCATATGCGATGAGTTAAAGATCCAGAGTCAATTATCCCTAACAATGAAATTGTGTCTACGGAAGATGTTTTAAATAAAGCCCAGCGCGGATATGAAGGATAAAAATGGGACAGTAATTTTTGTACACTCCACAAAGACGTCACTATACTGACTGATAGTGTTATTAATTAATTTCACACTCCACGATTCCAGAAATGTCACTGTCCTGCTCAGTGACGCAACTGCAAGTAAGGAAAATACACTAACAGGTACAATCATTCGACACCCACTGTGGTAACTGCATGTAGCACCTGCCTAATATTAGAAGACGCAGTTTTCCACGCAATGTATTACGTTTCTATTAAGATTCTCCAAACACCTATTTTTTAATGGACACAATGTTCACTGTGAGGTAAGAACTGAAGTTTTATATACCATTTAGATGAATATCCCTCTTGAACGAGATGCACTCTTACCTATGTTAGTCACTGATTTCATTCCCCTTTGCTTCAGCAATTTTAATGTTCTTTTGACAGAAGAAATAGTGACTTGGCTACAGACCGGACGTTCCGGGGATCGAATTCCGGCAGAAGCAAGAACGTTTTCCTTCTTCAAAACGCTCCTAACGGCACCGGGGCCCACACAAGCTCCTATTCAAAGTTCTTTCCCCGCAATCAAATCGGCCGGAACGTGAAGTTGACCACTCACGTCCATTTAGTGCTGAGGTTAAGAACGAGTGGAGTTGCTCCCCCTATATGCCTTCGAGGCGTGTGCAGGGGAAAATTTACCTACACATTTGTCTTTTCCCGTTGGCAGAAGTTCAGAAGGGCCACTGAAAAATTCAGATCTCAGCAGCGAAAAAACCAAACGCGTTAGCCATTCATATCATTCCCCACAGCTTTAGATATTTCATTGTCCTTCCTTTACTCGGGGTTCAGTGGTGCCACTGATACAGCATAGTGTAAAAGCAATTTTCCTGAGGCGTGAAAGAGGAAAACTGCTATTACACATACACACACACCATCTCTTTCTACGTAATACTACCGTTCTGACTCAAAGCACCCCGCGCCCTGACTGCTGTGGCCCCTCCCTTGGGCCCATACTTCTCTGATGTCATGGCATTATCTAGTAAAATATTTGATCAGCACAGCTCTGTGTAATTATATGCCTTTTAACAAATGAGTTATTTCTATGTCCGGAACGAAGGCTGATTTATTCAGACAGCTTCAAGTAGGCTTTCGCACCGTTCAGATAAGTGTCTTTGATAATATGCTAATCGTAATTTATTGACTCCGCTCTCGTGAAAAGATGGCGTTCATCTTTTTCACCGGGCAAGAAATGTCTTGAGATGCCGATCTTAGTTATGGCCTACTTACACGAAACTAACGTTTTGAGAGACAAGCGAATAAAATAAATGGCTTTCAGAAATTGTGCTGCAGTGACTTCCAATACTGTGAATGAAACAAGCAAGAGAATTGTACATCGACTTTGATAATCCAGGGATAAGTCTTCTAATAGTCAATAGAGACAATGTCTAAAGATGCTTCTTTCGAATCATATATATATATATATATATATATATATATATATACTGAAGGAGAGTTAACAAGTAATATGACATCTGCATTGTTTCCTGAAGTCTAAAACAATAAAAAATTACATACGCAAACCGCTGATAACAATAAACGATATTAATTGCAAACACAGTACGTAAAACATAACAGTGAGGCGCGTTCGTGCAACCATTGTTGCAATGGAAAAGCAATAAGTATCACATGTTCTGAGGGTGTGTTTGTAGCTTTAGGTATCCAGCATGCAATGCGTATTCGCCATATTGATATCTGTGGTCTGCCCCGCTCTACAACATTTTTCCACATTTCTCATAAATGGCACGATTTTGGAGAAAAGTTATTAAACATAAAATGTGTGTTTCGAGTTTCTCTACAACTTTTTTTTTGAGATTTTTTTCATTATAAGAAGAACTGATCGAGGTATGATCGAAAACGTAAATTGGTCCTTATGTAAAGTACCCGTTATTCTTGTCCGACTTTAATGAAAATTGATTTTTTTTCGATAGATCTTCGAAAAATATTCAAACAGTAAATTTCATGAAAATCCGTCCAGTGGAAGCCGTGATGTTCAGTGCGGACAGACATGACGAAGCTAATAGTCGCTTTTCGCAATTTTGCTAACGCGCCCAAAAATTTACATTTTTAGCTATGATACCCCTACAAGGTTGAAAAGCATTATTCAATGAATGTCAGGCACTACTTTATTCATCTTCTACCTTCCAGTGTTCTTAATTAGTCTAGTCTCCCTACATACCCGCTTTTTGAATAGTTTTCCTACTCTTTTACTTTTACTTTTCTGTTTGTATCGAAGCACAAGCTCTGTGATTCTGCTATTGTTCACATCTTGCAAGTAAGGTAATTTTCCACACAATTCGTAATCGTTTATTTCGTAATATGATCCAGTAAGTAGTTTCGATTATGGTGTATATTTTATTATAAATGATTTGATTTATTTTATTGATTGGAATATTATTACGTTGAATGGTAGATCTATTATTACGACTTTTCTGTTTGACTTGATATCTTTATTGTTTATGGGATTTGTTTTTATTATTTCTTCTTTGGTTATTCTTTATAGTGATGATTATACGTTTGGTGATTTGAATATCACTCGGTTTATTTCATTGGTTTTGTTGTTTGTTGTTTCTATAATATTTCTTATTGTTAGTCTTAATGTGATTAATATTTTGTTGGGTTGGGATGGTTTAGGTTTGGTTTCTTGTTTGTTGGTAATTTATTATCAGAATGTAAGGTGCGCCACGGGTAAAATATTTATGAGAACGTTTGGACTTGAGAAAAATAAGAAACAGGGTTGGGGAAAATATGCATTGTTAAACTTCATAAATTTCAAAACATTTTTTATGTTTAACGAAAAATAACAATATTACTTGAAAGTTAGAATTATGAGTTCTAAACATAAAATTCAGCAATGACGTCTAGTACAAGGTACTGTAGAATTGCTGCACGCGACGTGCTATTACGTAATAAGCATGCAGAAAGTAAAAATTCTTAAACTTAGAAAAACAGCACCTGTTTTAATATAGAGAGTATTACTGCTACAAAGACGGAGCGTGCAGATATTTCAAGGAGGAAACAATAAATGTTTCGAATTTATATTACGAAAATGCATACAACGCAAACGGAAACTAATGTGAAGTGTAAATTTGGCTTTTGGTTTATTAAAACAAAATAATTAGACTTAAAATAAAACCCTTCCGCTGCGTTGATACCAAATACATTCTAAAGTATCTTCGTTATATATTTCATACACTATAAAACACACCTTTGCAAGATTTTGGGCATATTACACTTGAAGAATACGCTATATCGAATCGTCGGACACCAGTCCCCCATTGACGCGACGCCATCACGCAGAGAAACTTTCCTAGACTTCTCTTGACGATTCTTTTTGTTATTCTGTTGTCGAACATCCGTACTACATGCCCAGCCCACTTTAATCTTTTAACATGTACGTGGGTTAAAAGCTCAGTGTCTACGCAATCTGTACCGTTCTTCTTCGTACAGTCTTCTTCAGAATCCACTATACATAGCCAACCAATCTGAGTGAACGTCATTAAGTGCAGCAAGGCTTATACCAGCGATAATAATGCAATAGGTTGCGACGGAGAATACTTCTTTGGTATTACCGACATGCCCGTTACCGTGAAAGACAGGGAATAAACGTAGAGGAACTGCGTAAAGTCAGAATAAGTTTCCTTGAATAACGCAAAGTTGAGGAAAGAAAAGCAGAAATGAACGGTGTTAAAACGCAAGTCTTAAATTGGTTATTTACTTCGTAACACACCGCATAGATCTGTGTATTAACTCATCATGAGCTAACCCACAGAATTCTTCTAAAAGTTCTGTTTTGGTCATTATGACGCAGAAATGTGATGTCCAGTTTAGCATAATGACTGGTGCCAAAACGTACTCTTCGAAAGTAAATTGTCATGTTTGTAACCAAGACTTGTTTCTCGCAAAGGAAGATGTAAGGAACATATCGATAACAATTTTAAATTGTTGCGTACAAGCCAGAAGTTCGGCAATTCGCCTATAACCCCGCCTTGTTACCGTTATCTCGAAAAACGGCAAAATTTATGGGAATATGTATTGAACATAAAATATATTTTTCGTCCTTCCACACAACTTTTGCTCGAAATGTTATTTCAGTCCTGTAAATGTTAGCGATTTACACTCGAAGTGCCGCATAGAACCAAGAATCCAGCGCAAGTAGAGCTGACTACGATATTTCGCCATCTATGGGACTTGTAAATGAATTACATGTGTTGTGCTTTGTCTTGAATAATATATACTCTGTAATACTGGGTAATAATGAAAATTTTGTTGTAATTTTATGGCTTTCATTGTGGTACATATTTAGGATATGGCCAGACAGGTGAACAACAAAGCGACAGGCTGGCCAGACTGCAGCCACAAGAGCATGGAGAGACAAGCAACATCCTGACCAACTGATCAGGCCAGGAATAGTTCATATCCTCGCAGGTCGTCTGTGACATTTCGTCGTGCTGTGTTGTTAGAAATTTCATATGACAAATATTTTTTCTGTTAAAAAGAACGAGATGTAGTGTTAAACCGATTAACGAATTATGAAAAATTTATGGGGAATTTAATCTTCTTTATTGGCAGCTTCAAAATCATTCAAAGAGGTTTTGCGAATACTTGAGAATGTCTGTGGAAAATTTTGACTTCTTACTAAGTATAGTAAGTCAGTGACTTCTAATACAAACAAAGAACTAAAACCAAGCCATTTCACATGCTGAGAGACTGCCTGTTACAATAACATAAGATTTCAATATCATGTTCCCTTATTTGAGTAGCAAAGATCTGCTCTTGGGACCACCCAGCCCACTACACAATGGAAATTTGGGATCCTTTTATCTGTAGATTAATTTTTTGTGTGTAAATATCATCCATCACACTGCATATAAAATTTTTATAGCATTTTGCACTATAAACATTCAGTATATTTTGTATATTTATGGCCTATTCCACAACCTTTTGTCATTTTGACACACATATGTTTCCTTGTAATGTGTGTACGTAAGTATATTTGTAACTGACGATTGTATGTAAGCATACACAAGATTTTTATTGATAGTACCATGCATGTTTATGTATTTCAGTCTGTAAAATATGAATTAAAGCAGCATAAACCATGGTTTGATGCAAAATGTTTACATTTTTTTAGATCAAAGGAAGTAAGCTAAAATGCAATGCTTACAGTATCCAAACCACAGCATTGTAGATAATCTAAACAACGTAAGACAGGAAGCTAGTAGACATTTTAGGAACAAAAAGAAGGAATATCTGAAAGCTAAAATCGATGAACTTGAAATTAATAGTAAGAAGAGAACAGAAACTTGTAAAGGGGCAACAAATATTATAAGAACAGTCACTAGCCTAGAACTAATGTAAAATGATAAGAGGGGTGATTTGGTTACAGACTCCCACAGTATTTTGGCTAGGTAGAAGAACCATTTGGTTATAGACTCCCACAGAATTTTGGCTAGGTGGAAGAAACATTTGGTTACAGACTCCCACAGTATTTTGGCTAGGTGGAAGAACCATTTGGTTACAGACTCTCACAGTATTTTGGCTAGGTGGAAGAACCATTTGGTTATAGACTCCCACAGAATTTTGGCTAGGTGGAAGAAACATTTGGTTACAGACTCCCACAGTATTTTGGCTAGGTGGAAGAACCATTTCTCTCAGCTATTGACTGTACATTGGTTTTATGATGTTAGGCAGAAAGAAATACACACAACAGAACCACTAATGTCTGAGCTGAGTGCCTTTGAGGTTGAGATGGCTACTGAAGAGCTAAAAAGATGCAAATCACAAGGTACTGACCAAATCCCAGCAGAAGTGATTAGAGCAGTGGGTAGAAAACTTCACTCTGAGATACATAAGCTTTTTAATTCAATCTGGAATGAGGTGCAATTGACTGAGTAGTGGAAGGAGTCAATCATTGTCCCTACTTATAAGAAAGATGATAAAGCAGATTGTAGTAATTATAGAGGCACATCACTTTTGTGAAATATGTACAAAATTTTATCCATCATCCTGCTGTCAAGGTTAACTCCATATGCAGAGAAAGTTATTGGGGTTCATCAGTGTGGATTTAGACGCAAAAGTTCAACTACTGATCGTACATTCTGCATTCTTCAAATTCTTGAGAAAAAATGGGGATACAATGAAGCAGTGCATCAGCTATTTATAGACATCAAGAATGCTTATGATTCAGTTATGAAGGAGGTCTTGTATAATATTCTCACTGAGTTTGGTATCCCCATGAAATTGGCAAGACTGATAAAAATGTGTCTGAATGAAACCTATAGCAGAGTCTGGGTAGGCACGCATCTGTCTGACATGTTTCCTATTAGGAATGGTTTCAAACAAGGAGATGCTCTATCACCATTGCTGTTCAACTATGTTGTAGAATATGCCATTAGGTGGGTTCAGGTAAACCAGGATGGCCTAAAATTAAATGGTACACATCGACTTCCAGTTTATGCTGATGATATTAACATAATGAGTGGAAACGTACATACTATAAAGAAAAACACAGAAGTGTTAGTAGATTCTAGTAAGGAGACTGGACTAGAAGTAAATGCTGATAAAACTAAGCACATATCCACGTCTGGAGATCAGAACGGAGGACAAAGTCACAGTATGAAGACTGATAATAGCTGCTTTGTAACAGCAGGACAGTTCAAATATTTGGGAATAACCTTAACATACAAAAATTCTGTACAGGTAGAAATTAAGAGCAGATAGATGTCAGGGAATGTTGGCTATCATTCGGTGCAGAATCTTAAGTCTTCCAGTTTGCTATCCAAAAATATAAATATTAAAATACACAGAACTATAATTTTGCCTGTTGTGTTGTATGGGTGTGAAATTGGGGTCACTCACACTGAGAAAGGAAATTAGGCTGAGGGTGTTTAAGAAAAGGGTGCTGGGGAGAAAATTTGGGCCTAAGAGGGACGAGGTAACAAGAGAGTGGAGGAAACGATATAATGAGGAGCTTACTGATCTGTACTTCTCACCAGATCTTATTCAGGTGATCAAATTGAGAAAAATGAGATTGGCGGGGTATGTAGCACTAATGAAGTAGAGGAGAGATGTATAAAGGGGTTTGGTGGGAAAACCTGATGAAAAGAGAGAACTTGGAAGACCCAGGTGTAGATGGGAGGATAATATTAAGATGAATATTCGGGAAGATAGGGGACAGGTGGAGGGCACTTGTAGAAGCGGCAATGAACCTTCGGGTTGTATAAAATGCGGGGAATTTCTTGACCTGCTGAGAACCGGTTACCTACTTAAGAAGGACTCTGCTCCATGGAGTGAGAGGGTGACTAAGTAAGTAAGCAAGTAATTAATTAATTAAGTAATATATCTTCCTAAATATAATTCATAATTAACCGAAACACTTCGCCGAAATGAACAATAAACACAGGTTTTGCTGACATACTATGGCGTGATTGTATATGTGTACTTTAACTGTGGATTTTCTGTATACAGCTGTCATTTGAAAATACTTACTACGCGTCATACCACATGCTGCAGGTACTTATTCGCACGGCCTGTTTTTGACATCCTTACGTCCGAATTAACATCGTCTCACCACAGAGAACGGCTTGAGTAAACTACCGAATTTAACACCTCTTTACTAGCTTGAGCCATTCCCGCTCTTCACAAACATGTTTGCAATTATCCGTGACAACAACACAGCCACGGATCCCCTCATGGTGTCGCTTGTGCCCTCAGTGCATCGCTTACGTTCCCGTTTCAGTGTGGCCATTTCCAAAGAAAAACGAAAGTGCTAGTTTTCCTTTGCTGCTTGCCCGCTCTCCTGTCTTTCCTCGCGCTTTTCCGTAATTACATTTTAATTTTACACAACTGCTGGTAGATGGCAGCATTTGTCATGCACGCTGATGCCCAGCAGAAATCTCATCGCTGTCTAGTATTACTCATCAAAACGCGGATTGATATTCCATTGCAACGGTACATAAAACTATTGATTTTACTGTTTTTGTGTCTGCAATTTGTGTTGTACAACTAGAATATAATGTTTTATTTACTTTGCAGTACTTTTCACTTCATTCAGGTAACGTTTCATTTTTTGTGAAATGTTACAAGTACTGGGAACTACTTCGTATGAGTGGGAAAGAAGTTCACGACGCCATTTCCTGAAGTTGTGAAGTTGGTGTTTGAGAAATATTGGACGTTTGTTTGTGAATTACTAATAAAGCGGTTTTCCGTGTAGGGATATCGTGTACTCTGTAGCATTTTCAAAAGACGCAGGTGAATATTATGTTTATTGTTTGTGAAAATAAGCTGTGAGGAGTTCTTAGAGTCTTATTGTATTTGGGTGTGGTGGTGGTAGGATTAGTATGGAATAAATGGTCCTGTCAAATGTATTGTGATTATATAATGTTGAAGGCAGTACGAATTTGTGTGTGTATGGGAGGAAGAGTTTAGAGTAAAAATGTAATGAGCTGTATCATAATAGTAGCTGTATAAGGTTTTTCGTAATCTTTGTGAATGACTTCGTCATTATTTCAAACGTACCACCTTACACGATATTTCTTTTAAAGGAAAGAAAAATAAACATATTTTCCGGTATTGCACAGAAAGTGCCTTAAAGCTTTTAGTAAAGACCCAACCTGATCAACTGAAATATTTTAGTGTGCTGTTCAGTTCGTGAGTTATTTTAAACTGACATTTCTGTTATTTGCAGGAGTTTGCATCACGTAGCAAAATGAGTTACCAGATGCAGCCCCAGCAAGTCAGGCCAAGTAAGTAAGACAGTCACCAATGAACTAGTCTTAGGCCTTGTTACTTTTATAAACATGTTTGCAACAGAATAATATGAGTGTTTGCAGTGTGGGCTGTGGTATGAGTGAGCCAACAGGAAGTGACAATATGGATCAAAATAAGGACTGTATTTTATGACTATAGGACAGGTGACATGGACAGAATTTTGTTAACGTTTGATTGGTAATAGAATGAATAGTTTACTATTTGTTACAACTGGTAACATTGTGGTGATGATACTAGAAAAGTTGTAAGAAGTGAGTAATGTGGGAGATATGATGGGAGTGGTGGTATCTGCTGATAACATTGACGCTACTTTTGGTTTGTGGGTTTAATTTGCTTAATTTATGTTGTTTGTAAAGTAAGTCATACAGGACCAATGTGTTGCAAGATGTAAAATTAACATCTGTTAATTACGTCTGCAACATGTTTTGACCTTATGTAAGGTGTTCTTCATGGAGATTTATTTAAATAACATGGGTGTAAAGTACCAAAGTTTACATTGATAAGTTAAAGTAGCTGGGTGCTCTGTACAACAGTATAAGAATATGTAGATACATGTATGAGTGGCTGATGATACTGTTCTCACTTACATTCTCCTCTTTAATGTGTTCTGAGTTGGAATCTATGATGCTGGCTCTTGTTGACTGCAAGTCTAAATGTTATCGGAATCATTGACAACACAAATCATGGTTTGTATCGTCGTTACAAATGTTTGCGCAAACTCACATGTGTATGTTATATATCATATATGTGATCATAGTGCAAGTGCACGTGTACTGACCTTTGTACTCACCAAACCCACTTGAGAGACTGTGAAACTGAAGAGTAGTTCTAAAAGTGAACAGTAGGTACATTTCACTCTGCATTGAGCCGAAATCCGTAAAGTGAGGGATGGGTGTACTGCAGTGCAGGGGTTATCATGGGTCTCCATGCTGCACATGATGTCCAGTATGTGGCGCAGCCCCTTGTTAGTAGGGTGGGTTGTTCTTGAGTAGTGCATACCAGGTGGTGTCACCAGCTGTGAGCAAGTTGAACACATGGCTGGAAAGCTTTCATTGCTATTTTGTTTAGATATCTACATCATCCTAACTGTGTTAATGTACATTGCTTGTTGTACTGCAAATCATGTAGAAAAGTAGTTGAATTTGGTTGTTGTGTTGAAGCACTTCATTGTGTTACATAAACATGTCCGAGTATTTTTTTAACCTTGTACATTTGTACAAGGTTAAAACTTTACAATAAGCTGTGTCTGTTTGTATTTACCCATTTACTACACACATTTGTGTGTGAACTTTTTGGCTTCTGAGCATGTAAATACATGTTTGATATTCTCCTCCCCCAAACACAGGGTAAATCATCCCTT
>Ga0123355_10010650_pt1 | contig 14120 bp, 14 predicted proteins | sample TergutEmb28metaG_3_FD_89872 | JGI IMG/M metagenome (GOLD analysis project Ga0123355, IMG submission 89872) | Embiratermes neotenicus P1 segment gut microbial communities from Petit-Saut dam, French Guiana - Emb289 P1 | ecosystem: Host-associated > Arthropoda: Insects > Digestive system > Gut ... | reverse complement strand
GGCTACCAACGCGGTTGCCCGGTGCAAGCAGGCAACGACCGAAGCGTATGCCGGGTAATGGGTTGTGTCCAGCGCCAAGACTCAGGTCCAGCTCGATGGAACCAAACCCAACAGACACAACAGAGGGCACTGCTAAGCTTGTGTAATTCTTCTGTCCGTTGGGGGTCAGACAACTCGTTGATATTTCAATAATCTGTGGTGGAATGCCCAAGGTTAGTTGAGTTTGCGCTTCAGCCGCTGCAGAGACGCCCGCGAAAATCGCTTGCGAGCCGCAATACCGCACGCTTCAGTGAATCGCTCTGTAGAAGATGCCTTGGCCCGCACGCAGCATCAGCACATCCTCGGAACGGCGCGGCCCCCGCGCCGTCACTGCCCGCCAACACTGCGTGCCAAACCATCCGTGCGGCTGGAGAAACTGTGGACCTTGTGGCGCACCTCGCTGCGACGCTGAAAACGGCTGGCCAGCAAGAAAGGCTAGCGCACCTCGGCTGTGAATCGCTGCGCACCTCAGCTGTGAATTGCTTGTGAATTACTTGTGCACAGGCGGTGGCGTCAAACCGATGTTGTATTCGGCGCCACCGTGGCGCTGTGTCCGCTTGTGCGCGACGCTCGCAGATATAACAACCGATGCAGCCACGACGCCCGAGGGCGGCCCGCTCGAGTACAAGGACTTTCAGGTCCGCGTGTGGTCAGCGAAAGGCACCGATATACTGCACGCACGTTTTTTGTCGGCTGTCGGCCATGGTGAAGCGCAAAACCCCCGGATCCCCCGAGCGAGCCCCGCCGGCCGCAGCGGCGGACGCTGGCCGCGGCGTGCAGGCGGCGGTTGCCGCCGGCGCAGCGCCCGCCCCGCGCAGCGACAACGCCGACCGCGCGGAGCTCGCGAAATTCGACGCGCTCGCGGGACGGTTCTGGGATCCGCACGGCGATTTCCGTCCGCTGCACCTGCTGAATCCGCTGCGCACGCAATTCATCGCCGCGCGTGCCGCGCTCACCGGCAGTCGCGTGCTGGACGTCGGCTGCGGCGGGGGCCTGCTGGCGGAGGCGCTGGCGCGCGCGGGCGCGCGCGTGACCGGCATCGACATGGCGCCGGGGATGATCGAGGTGGCGCGGCTGCACGCCGCCGAGAGCCGCCTGGCAATCGACTACCGCATGGCGGCGGCGGAGGACGTGGCCGGCAGCACGCCGGCAGCGTTCGACATCGTCGTCTGCATGGAGATGCTCGAGCACGTGCCCGATCCCGCCGCCATGACCGCCACCCTTGCGCGGCTGCTGCTGCCGGGCGGGGCGCTGTTCATCTCCACCCTCAACCGCAACCTCAAATCGTTCCTGCTGGCGATCGTCGGTGCGGAATATCTGTTCAGACTTCTGCCCCGCGGCACGCACGAGTATGAGCGGCTCATCCTGCCTTCGGAGCTGGCGCGCTGGGCGCGCGCCGCGGGCCTGCACCTGAAGGAGCTCGCCGGTATCGACTTCAACCCGCTCACGGGTCACGTTGCATTGAGCCGCGACGTAACCGTGAACTACCTGGCGTATCTCGAGCGTTGAGCGCAGGGCCCATCGTCATCAGCGCGCTGGCGGCCTTGGCTGTCGGGGTGTTGCTCGGCGCGCTGCTCGTGCAGCTGCGCGCGGCACGCCGCATCGAGACGCTGCGCGTCGAGCTGGCCGCGGCGCAGGCGCGGCTGGAGGGGACGGCACTGCAGGATGCGGACCGCGTGCGCCTGCTCGAACAGTCCGAGACCCGCCTGCGCGCCGCGTTCGATGCGCTCGCCGGGGAGACGCTGCGCACCAACAGCGAGCTGTTTTTGCGTCTGGCGCGTGAAGCCCTGGGGCGCGAGCAGGCGGTGGCGCAGGGCGCGCTGCGCGAGCGCGAGGTCGCGATCGCGCAGCTGGTCGACCCGCTGCGCAGCGCGCTCGAGCGCACCGAGGCGCAGGTGCAGGCGCTCGAGCGCGAGCGCCGCGAGGCCTTCGCTGCGCTCCGCGCGCAGATCGAGAATCTCGCCGGCGGCCAGGCGCAGCTGCAGCGCGAGACGCGCAACCTGGTGACCGCGCTGCGCCGGCCGGAGGTGCGCGGCCGCTGGGGCGAGCTGACGCTGCGCCGCCTGGTGGAGCTCGCCGGGCTCAGCGAGCACTGCGACTTCACCGAGCAGCTGCAACTGGTCGGCGCGGAAGGTGCGCTGCGCCCGGACCTGGTGGTGCACATGCCCGAGCAGCGCGACCTGGTGATCGATGCCAAGACGCCGCTGGAAGCTTTCCTCGCCGCACTCGATGCGCCCACCGAGGAGGAGCGCGCGCAGGCGCTCAGGCGGCACGCACAGCAGGTCGAGACGCGCGTGCGCGAGCTCGCCGCCAAGACCTACTGGTCGCAGTTCGAGCGCAGCCCCGAGTTCGCGGTGTTGTTCCTGCCCGGTGACCAGTTCCTGTCCGCCGCGCTCGCCGAGCGTCCCGAGCTGCTCGAGAGCGCCCTGGCGCAGAGCGTGATCATCGCCACCCCCTCGACACTCGTTGCGCTGCTGAAGGCGGTCGCGTACGGCTGGCGGCAGTCGGCGGTGGCCCACAACGCCGCGCGGATCCGCGACCTTGGCCAGGAGCTGTATCGCCGCCTGAGCACCTTCAACGGCCACCTCGGCCGCATGGGCCAGCGCCTCGCGACCGCGGTGGAGGCTTACAACGCGGCCGTTGGCTCCCTCGAGCGTCAGGTGCTGCCGCAGGCGCGCCGCTTCGGCGAACTGGGTGTAACCGCGGACGCCCCGCTCGCGGCGCTCGAGCCCATCGGACAGCTGGTGCGCAGCAGTGGCGGACCGGGCGCGGCCGACCCGCCCGCTGCGGCGCCGGCCGACCCAGTGCCGCACGCCCCAGCGTCAGTCCAGCCGTCGCCCGCCCCAACGCCGGCTAAGTCCCCCGCGGCACCGGCCGAGGGCGCGGCCCGGGACGGGGCGCAAGGCGCCGGTGCGACGCACGCGAGCAATGCCCGGCAGGCCTGAATCCCCGCCCACCCGTGCGCTCGCCTGGCTCTACTCGACTCCCGAACAACGGCCGGCGCTCGCCGCGCTGTGCGCCCTCGAGCGCGAGATCGGCGCGAGCCTCCGCCCCGGGCTCGATCATCAGGTCGCGCACGCGCGGCTCACGTGGTGGCGCGAGGAGTGCGAGCGCTGCGTGCAGGGCCAGCCGGCTCATCCGCTCACCCGTGAGCTCTGTGCGTCGTTCGCGCCCGCGGGGCCTCGCTCCCTGGCGGGCGTTGCGGGTCTGGTGGACACCGCGGTCTGGGATCTGGCTGCGGCGACCTTCGAAACACGCCACGAGCTCACCGGGTACTGCGAGCGCTGGAGCGCTGCAATGATCGAGCCGCTGGCGCTGCTCGCGGCGCACGGGGCAGCGCGGGATGCCGCCGCACCGGCCGGGCCGGACGCGGCGACGGCGATCAGGCAGGCACGCGCCCTGGGGGTGTGCCTGCGAGAGATCGAGCTGCTGGTCGCGCTCGCTGCGGATGCGCGCGCAGGCAGGCTCCGCCTGCCGCTCGATGAGCTCTCCCGCGCACAGGTCTCTCCCGAGAGCCTGACGCAGCCGACATGGCCCGACACCCTCGCCGCAGGGCTGCGCGAGCGGCACCGCGAGCTGCGGGCGGCCCTCGCCGCGGCTGTCAGAGCGCTCGCGCCGGCGGTACACGTGCAGCTGCGCGGTCTGATCGTCTGGTCGGCGGTCGCCTGCGGCCAGTCCCGGCGGGCGGAGCGCCGCCTGCCCGAGGCCAGGCCGCGGCGCGACGTTCACGTACTCTCCGACAACTGGCGCGCCTGGCGCGCCGCGCGCCGGGTCGGTGCCCGGCACGCCCGGGAGCACTGACCAGGTGGTGCAGGAGGTCTCGGCTACCGTGTTTGACCCCCGTGCTCACGTCGCCGCTCCCGCCGAGCTCGCGGGCCGCGTCGTGGCCGTTACCGGCGCCGGCGCCGGGCTCGGCCGCGCCGTGGCGTTCGCGTGCGCCCGGCACCAGGCGAGCGTGATCCTCATCGGCCGCAACGTAGCCGCACTCGAGGCGGCGCACGCCGAGATCGCCGCCGCGGGTCTGCCCGAGGCGAGCATCGCGGTGCTGGACCTGGAGAAGGCGCTGGCACAGGACTACGACCGCCTCGCGGACGCGCTGCTCGAGCGCTACGGGCGTCTCGATGGCCTGCTGCACAACGCCGGGATCCTCGGCACGCTCACGCCCATCGAGCACTACGACGTGCCCACCTGGTGCCGCGTGCTGCACGTCAACCTGACCGCGGCGTTCGCCCTGACGCAGGTGCTGCTGCCGGCCCTCAAGAGATCCGCGGACGCCTCCGTGGTGTTCACGGCAAGCGGTGTCGGACGTCACGGCCGCGCCTACTGGGGCGCCTACGCGGTATCCAAGTTCGCCCTCGAGGGCCTCTCGCAGGTGCTGGCGGCCGAGCTGGAGGGCATCAGCCACGTGCGCGTCAATACCCTCAACCCGGGACCGGCACGCACCGCCATGCGTCGCCAGGCGTACCCGGCCGAGGACATCCGGTCGGTGCCGCCGCCGCAAGCGCTCACCGGCAGCTACATCGCGCTGTTGGGTCCGGCGAGCCGTGGAGTGACCGGTCAGGCGTTCGACGCTCAGCCGTCCGCAGCGTCCGCTGCGGCGCCGGCCAGCAGCGCCTCAAGCTCCTCCTGAGTCACCGCGCGGAACTGGCCGCGGCCGAGGGAGCGCTCGAGCGCCACGGGACCGAGGCGCGTGCGCAGCACCCGGCTGACGAGCGCACCGTGACGCTCGAACAGCTGCCGCACCTCCTTGCCGCTCGCGCCGCCCGCCGCGAGCGTGTACCAGCGGTTGGCGCCCTCGCCGCCGCTCGCCTCGCAACGCTCGACCGCCAGCTGCGCGCCGCTGTCGAGCACACCGCCCAGGATCCCCTCGATCTGCGCCTCGCCGAGCTCCCCGCGCACGCGCACGCCGAATTCGCTCGACAGCGCGTGCACGGTACGCTGCAACCGTGCGGCGAGCGCACCGTCGGAGCTGACCAGCTCCAACCCACCATCGACGCGCGGCATCGGGCTCACGGCGATGAAGCGCCGTCCTCCACGGCGGGGCAGGCGCTCGAGGAGCGCGGGGCGCGGAGGCTGCGCGCTGCGCGGGCGCGCGGCGGCCCTCAGGCCGGAGAGGTCGGCCGCGACGGCTGGCGCGGCGAGCGGCTCGCCGGGAGAGCGGTGACAAACGAACACGCTCGCGCCGACGCTCGTGCGGGTCCGCACCAGGCGCCCGTCGAGGCGCACCTGATCCCCGGGGGCGACCCGCGCACCAAGCGCGGCCACTGTCCCGTTGATGGTGAGGCGCCCAGCGCGGATCCAGGCTTCCGCTGCGCGCCGCGAGGCGAGACCGGAGCGTGCGAGCATCTTCTGCAGCCGCTCGGGCCCGCGCCCGGCGGGCGGTGCGGCCTCGCGGGAGGCCGCGCGCGCCGGCTCGCACACGGCGCGACCGCCGGGGCGCGTGCGGACGCGCACGCGGCGCATCAGCCGTCCCGTTCGCGTGGACCGGCCACGAGCTCCGCCGAGCCGCCGCCGTCGGCGGAGAGCTCGTCATCCTCGCCGCCCTCTTCCGCGAGGCCCGCCGGGTCCCCCGCGGCTGCCCCGCCCGCGGTGCCGGTCCGCACCGCGCCATCAGTCGCGGCGGCCTCACCAGCAAGGGCGAGCTGCACATTGAGGTCGCCCGGCGCCTTCAGCTCCGCGAGTGGCGGCAGCTCATCGAGGCTCTTCAGCCCGAAGTAGTCGAGGAACTCCCGCGTGGTGCCAAGCAGTTCCGGGTGGCCGGCAACGTCGCGGTGACCGACGACCCGCACCCAGTTGCGCTCGATGACGGTGCGGATGATGTTGGGATTCACCGTGACGCCGCGCACCGCCTCGATCTCCGCGCGCGTAATCGGCTGGCGGTACGCGATCAGCGCCAGCGTCTCGAGCAGCGCCCGCGAATAGCGCGCCGCGCGCTCGGGCCACAGCCGCGAGATCTCCGCCGCCAGCTCACGACGCACCTGGATGCGAAAGCCGCTGGCGGTCTCCGTGAGCTCGATGCCGCGCCCGGCGTATTCCGCGGCGAGCATGTCGAGCGCCGCGCGCACCGCCGGTGAACTCGGGCGCACGCTGTCGTCGAACAGCCGCATGAGCTCCGTAACCGGCAGCGGACCTCCGGCGGCGAGCAGGGCCGCCTCGATCACGTTGCGCACGTACGAGTCGGTCATGCCTTTTCCTCATCGGCCGGTGCAGCGCGCGGCTCGCCGCTGCCGGGCGCCCCGCTCGCGGCAGCGTTGGCGCTGCTGTCGGCGGGGAGGCTGCCGCCCGGTTCCGTGCCGCCGGCCACGACATGCAGGGCGCGCCCCGGACTCGCCGCGCGCACGTGCAGCGGCCCGTAGGCCTGCGCCTGCACGACGTCGATGAGTCCCTCGCGCATCAGCTCGAGAATCGCCACGAAGGTGATGGTGACCCCCATGCGTCCTTCCTCCGGGCGGAACAGCTGCATGAACGGCACGAACCCGCCCGCCGCGAGCGCCGCGAGGATATCGCTCATGCGCTCTCCGACCGACAACTGCTCGCGCTGGATGTGATGGTGGGCGAACATCTCCGCGCGCGCGACCACGTCCTTGAAGGCAACCAGCATCTCCTGCAGGGTGATCTGCGGGAGCGTGCGCACCAGCCGACGCTCCTGCAGCTCCGCGGAGACGCTCCACACGTCGCGCTCGAGGCGAGGCAGGGCATCGATGCGCTCCGCGGCGCGCTTGAAGCGCTCGTATTCCTGCAGCCGGCGCACGAGCTCCGCGCGCGGGTCCTCGTCGCTTTCCTCGTCGGGCTTCGGACGCGGCAGCAGCATGCGCGACTTGATCTCCGCGAGTGTGGCGGCCATCACCAGGTACTCACCGGCGAGCTCGAGCTGCAGTTCCTGCATGAGCTCGATGTACTGCATGTACTGCCGCGTGATGTCTGCCAGCGGGATGTCGAGGATGTCGAGATTCTGGCGGCGGATGAGGTACAGCAACAGATCGAGCGGGCCCTCGAACGCCTCGAGGAACACCTCGAGCGCCTGCGGTGGGATGTACAGGTCGTGCGGCAGCTGCGAGATCGGCTCGCCGTTGACCACGGCGAACGGCATCTCCACCTGCTCCGGCGGGGCTTGCGGCGGTGGCGCCTGGGACACCACGATTTTCAGCTCAGGCCGGTCCCTCATGTGACGGCTCCCGGACTAATCGGCGCGCAGATGCATGCTGCGCCGCACCTCGTCGAGCGTCTGCCGTGCTGCCTCGCGCGCCTTGTCGGCGCCTTCGGCGATGATGTTGCGCACGAGGTCCGGATTGTCCTCGAACTCCTGCGCGCGCCGGCGCATGCCACCGATCTCCTCGACTATCTTGTCGATCAGCGGCTGCTTGCACTCGAGGCAGCCGATGCCGGCGCTGCGGCAGCCTTCGTTCACCCATTGCCGGGTGGCGTCGTCCGAATAGATCTTGTGCAGATCCCACACCGGACACTTCTCCGGGTCGCCCGGGTCGCTGCGGCGCACGCGCGCCGGATCGGTCTTCATGGCGCGCAGCTTCTGCACCACCGCGTCCGGCTCCTCGCGCAGTCCGATGGTGTTGCCGTAGGACTTCGACATCTTGCGCCCGTCGAGTCCCGGGACCTTCGGGGTCGTGGTCAGCAGCACCTGGGGCTCGGGCAGGATGGTGACGCCCGTGCCCTCGAGGAAGCCGAGCAGCCGCTCGCGATCGGCGACGGTGATGCGGTTGTTGCTCTGCACCAGCGCGCGGGCGCGCTGTAGTGCCTCGGTGTCACCGCTCTCCTGGAAGCGGCGCCGCAGCTGGCGGTAGTTGCTGACGTTGCGGCCGCCGAGGCTCTTCACGGCGAGCTCGGCCTTCGCCTCGAAGTCAGGCTCGCGCCCGTAGAGGTGGTTGAAGCGCCGCGCGGTCTCGCGCGTGAGCTCGACGTGCGCCACCTGATCCTCGCCCACCGGTACGAAGGCCGCGCGGTACACCAGAATATCGGCGCTCTGCAGCAGCGGGTAACCGAGGAAGCCGTAGGTGGCGAGATCCCGGTCCCTGAGCTGCTCCTGTTGGTCCTTGTAGCTCGGCACGCGCTCGAGCCAGCCGAGCGGCATGATCATCGACAGCAGCAGATGCAGCTCCGCATGCTCGGGCACGTGCGACTGGATGAAGAGCGTCGCAACACCCGGATTCAGGCCCGCGGCCAGCCAGTCGATGAGCACCTCGCGCACGTTTTCCTGCAGGTTCGCGGTGTCCTCGTAGCCGGTGGTGAGCATGTGCCAGTCGGCGACGAAGAAGTAACACTCGTACTGGTACTGCAACTCCACCCAGTTGCGCAGCGCGCCGTGGTAGTTGCCGAGGTGCAGCCTCCCGGTGGGGCGCATGCCGGACAGGACGCGCCGGGCCGGCGCGGGGGAACTCACCTCATCTCCGGCGCGGAAGCACTGGCCTTGAGGCCGGGGAGGAAGCGCCGCTGCTGCGGTTGTGCTAAAGCCTGCACGTCGGACTCATTCGCCGTCAGGCACCCGACAAACGAACAGTCGAGCCGCGCGCAGCAGTGCGCCGCGACGGCGCGGTGGCCTTGGCTGCGGGCGTGCGTCGGGTGAGTGTCGTGTTGGACACGGGCCGGAACGTTGGCCTCCTGATCTTGGAAATCATCGCGATTCATGGCGGTGAAGACCTTGAGTGCGTGCAATGGGACCGGCGCCTGCGCGCAGAATTATAGCGCACGCCCGGTGATCGGTCCGAGCGCGCCCTTGCCCGTGCGCACGATCACCGGCGGCTTGACCGACAGATCGACGACCGTCGTCGGCTCGATGCCACAGTCGCCGCCGTCGAGGATGGCGTCGATCGCGTGCGCGAGGCGCGTCTCGATCTCGCGCCCCGAGGTGAGCGGCTGCGCATCCTCGGCCAGCAGCAGCGTCGAGCTCATCAGCGGCTCACCGAGCTCGGCGAGCAACAGGCGCGGCACCGGATGGTCGGGGATGCGTACGCCGATGGTGCGCCGCCGCGCGTGCTGCAGGCGCCGCGGCGTCTCGCGCGTCGCACGCAGCAGAAAGGTGTACGGTCCGGGGAGCGCGGCGTGCAACATGCGGAACTGCCAGGTGTCCAGGCGGGCGAAGCGCCCGACCTCCGCCAGGTTGGCGCAGACCAGGGTGAAATGATGATGACGGTCGGCCTGGCGGATGCGGCGCACACGCTCCTGGGCGTGCTTGTCGCCGAGGTGCCAGCCGAGCGCATAGCAGGAATCGGTCGGATAGGCGATCAGCGCACCGGCGCGCACCAGATCCGCCGCGCGGCGGATCAGCCGCGGCTGCGGGTCGATGGGATGCAACTGCAGGTACTCAGCCATGGCGGATGGACGGAAAACGGCCGCCCATGGAAGTCGGGCGCGCCACGTGACAATATACGCGGCCCTTTGGGGCCATATATCGTCGCTGTTTCAGGCCAAACGCTTCCAAATGCAGGCTCTCACCGGCTTTGCGCCGCTCGTGGCGTTCTTCGTGACCTATTCGCTGCGCGGCCTGTACGCCGCCACCGCGGTACTCATGGTCGCGATGGTGGCGCTGCTGGCGTTCGACTGGCTGCGCGAGCGGCGCGTCCCGCCCATGCACGCACTGTCGGCGGTGCTGGTGTTGATATTCGGCTCGGCGACGCTGCTGCTGCACAACCGGCTGTTCATCCAGTGGAAGCCCACCGTGCTGCTGTGGCTGGTGAGCGGGGCTTTTGTGGCGACCTTCTGGATCGGCGAGCGCACGCTCGCGCAGCGCTTCCTGCAGCCCGCGCTCGAGGGCCGGCTGCTGGTGAGCGATGCGCTGTGGCGGCGCATGAACGGCTGGTCGGCCGCTTTCTATGCGCTGCTCGGGGCGCTGAATCTCGCCGTAGCCTACGGTGCCAGCGAGCGTGCCTGGGTCTACTTCAAGATGTTCGGACTGGCGCTGCTCACCTTCGCATTCGTGGCGCTGCAGTTGCTGTGGCTCACCAGCCGCGCCGTGGCGGCGCCCGCATCCGAGGCGCGGCAGTGAGCACGCAGGTCGCGGAGCAGCTGCGCAACGCGCTCGAGCGCGCGCTCACGCCGCGCTCCCTCGAGATCGTCGACGACAGTGCGCGGCACGCCGGCCACGCCGGCGCGCAGCACGGCGGTCATTACCGCGTGACACTGGTGGCGGACGCCTTTCGCGGCCGCTCGCAGCTCGAGCGCCATCGGCTGGTGTACGCGGCGGTCACCCCGCTGCTGAGCGGCGCCGTGCATGCCCTCAACATCATCGCGCGCACCCCCGACGAAGCGGCCTGAGCGCAGCGCGCCGAACCTATCGCGACTTTGACGATCTGATGTGACCATGTTTCCAACCCACTGCCAAGGTAAGACCGGAAAATCCGTATGAACCATTCGCGTATCCTGCTCTGCGCCGTCGCGCTCGCCGCGCTCGCCGCGTGCCAGCCCAAGACCGCCGGCATCACGGGAGACACCTCCCCGCCGGTGGCCACCGTGGACGGCGTCCCCATCACCCGGGACTTCTACGACTTCTACATCAGGGGCATCACGGGCGGGAAAGCCCCCGCGGATCTCACCCCCGAGCAGCGCAGCGCCGCGCTCGACAATCTGATCCGCGCGCGCCTGGTGGCCGAGCAAGCCGCGAAGCAAGGCCTCGACAAGAGCGGGGACACCGCGTACCTCCTGGAGCTGTCGCGCCTCAACGTGCTCGAACAGACCGCCCAGGACCGCTATCTCAAGGACAAGAAGCCCACCGAGGCGGAGCTGCGTTCCGAGTACGAGCAATCGGTCGCCCAGATGCCCAAGACCGAATACCACGCGCGGCACATTCTGGTCGCCACCCAGCCGTTCGCGGAGAAGGTCATTCAGCGGCTGGACAAGGGCGAGAAGTTCGACGCGCTCGCCAAGGAGGAATCGATGGACTCCTCCAAGGCCAACGGCGGCGATCTCGGCTGGTTCACGCCCAACCGCATGGTGCCGGAGTTCTCCGGGGCGGTGATCGCGCTGAAGCCGGGCGAGTACACCCACAAGCCCGTGCAGACGCAATACGGCTGGCACGTGATACAGCTGATGGAAACGCGCCCGGTGTCACCGCCGCCGTTCGATCAGGTGCGCCAGCGGCTGGAGCAGATGGTGCAGGCGAAGAAGTTCCGCCTGTACACCGACGAGCTGATGCACAACGCGAAAATCGTGCGCTCGCCCGAGCAGCCGGCGAACGCCCTGGCGCCCGCCCACCCGCCCGCTCCGACTGCGGGGAGTGGTGCCAGCCCCGCGCAGTCGCCGGGGACTGCGGCGCCTGCGGCGGCCGCTCCGGCAAACACCCCTGCGCCGAGCGAGACTGCACCCGCCAAGAAATAACCTGAGGCGCACCGCGCAAACGCCGGTAGTAGAACAGAAATTTCGGGGCCGCCCGCGGCGGCGGCCCCGAAATCCCGTGCAGCGCCCGCGCCCGAAGCTCCGCGGGCAAGCCGCCCGCCGAAGCCGTCAATCAGGTGCTGTCGCCCTCGAGCAGCGCGAGAAACTGCGGTTCATCGAGCACGGGTACGCCGAGCTCGTGAGCCTTGGCGAGCTTCGAGCCCGCCTCACTCCCGGCGACCACGTAGCTGGTCTTTTTGGAGACGCTGCCCGAGACCTTCGCGCCGCGCGCGATCAGGGCCTCCTGCGCCTGCTCGCGCGTCATGCCACTCAGGGTCCCCGTGATGACGAAGATGCGGCCGACGAGCGCGGGAACCGACCCCGGAGAGGGGGTGGGTATCTCAGGCCACGTCACCCCTTTGTCTCTTAAGGCATTGATTACCAGCCGATGATCATCTGAGGAAAAGAAGGCGGCGACGTGTGCCGCCACGACCGGGCCAACATCGGGGACCTGCTGGATTACGTGCGCGTCCGCGCCCATGAGGCGCTCGAGCGTGCCGAAGTGTCGCGCGAGCGCAAGCGCGGTGGCCTCGCCCACTTCGCGGATGCCCAGCCCGTAGAGCAGCCGCGGGAGCGTGGTGTGCCGGCTGCGCTCGAGCGCAGCGAGGAGATTCGCGGCGGACTTCTCCCCCATGCGATCCAGCTGTGACAGCTGCTCCAGGGTGAGCGAGTACAGGTCAGCGGGCGAGCGCACCGCGTCACGCTCGATGAGCTGCTCCACCAGCTTGTCGCCGAGGCCCTCGATGTCGAGCGCCCGGCGGCTGGCGAAATGGCGCAACGCCTCCTGGCGCTGGGCGCGGCAGGTGAAGGCGCCGGTGCAGCGCGCCACCGCCTCGCCCTCGACGCGCAGTACCTGCGAACCGCACACCGGACAGCGCGCGGGCAGCTGCACCGGCACGGTGTCCGGCGGGCGCTTGTCGAGCACCACGCTCACCACCTCGGGAATTACATCGCCCGCGCGGCGCACCACCACGGTGTCGCCGACGCGCACGTCCTTGCGGCGCACCTCGTCGATGTTGTGCAGCGTGACGTTGCTCACCGTCACGCCGCTCACGAACACCGGCTCGAGCCGCGCCACGGGCGTCAGCGCACCGGTGCGCCCGACCTGAAAGCCGATGTCCCTGACGACGGTGAACGCCTCGTCGGCGGGAAATTTATGGGCGATCGCCCAGCGCGGTGCGCGCGACACGTAGCCGAGACGCTCCTGGTCCGCGCGCGAGTCGAGCTTGTACACGACCCCGTCGATCTGGTACGGCAGCGAGCTGCGCCGCTCGCCCAGCTTGCGGTAGTAGTCGAGGCAACCGGCGACGCCGTGCACCAGCCGCGCCTCCGCCGACACCGGCAGTCCGAGCGCACGCAGCACCTGCAGCAGCTCCGTCTGGCGCGCAGGCGAGACTGCCCCCTCCAGCACTCCCAGAGCATAGAACACCGCGCTCAGCGGTCGTGCCGCCGTGATGCGTGGGTCCAGCTGTCGGAGGCTCCCGGCAGCGGCGTTGCGCGGGTTCACGAACACCTTCTCGCCGCGCGCGCGCGCCTGTTGGTTCATGCGTTCGAAGCGCGCGGTCGGCATGACGACTTCGCCGCGCACCTCGATGAGCGGCGGCGCCTCACCCCGCAGCCGCTGCGGCACGGCGCGAATGGTGCGCACGTTGGCCGTGACGTCCTCGCCGGTGACGCCATCGCCGCGGGTGGCGGCGCGCTCGAGAAGGCCGTGGCGGTAGATGACGGCGACCGCCAACCCGTCGAGCTTCGGCTCGGCGAGGTAATCGAGATCGCCGCTGACGCCGAGGCGCTCGTGAATGCGCCGGTCGAACGCGGCGAGATCCTCAGCAGTGAAGGCGTTGTCGAGCGACAGCATCGGCAGCTGGTGCACGACCTCGCCAAACGCGCTGCTCGGCGTGCCCGACACACGTTGTGTCGGGGAGTCGGCGGTGACCAGGCGCGGATCGGCGCTCTCGAGCGCACGCAGCTCCTGCATCAGCCGGTCGTACTCGGCGTCCGACACCAGCGGAGCATCGAGCACGTAGTAACGGTAATCGTGTTGCGCGATCTGCGCGCGCAGCTCGGCCGCGCGCGCCGCCGCGGCGGCTGTCACGACGCCGTACCGGCGCGCAGCTGCTCGCGCAGCTGCGCAATGCGCGCCGGCGTAAGCGGTATCCCCTGCTCGTCCTGCAGCACCCCGTGCAGGCGGTCGTTGAGATTGCGCGCCGTGAATACCAGCTCATCGAACGCCTGCGGCGGGGACTTCGGCCCCGGCAACACCGCGAACAGCGACACGCCACCGTAGTGCTGTGAATCCATGGTCTCCATGTCGAACGTACCCGGGGGCGTGAGGTTCGCGGCCGAGAGCACCGCACGCCGCTCGTCATCGGGCTTGTGGAAGATGGCAAACTGCCCGAGCAGAAATCCCTCCGCCGCCAGCGCCTGCCGCAGCGAGCGTCCAGGGAAGCGCTCCGGCTGGCGGGCCACCAGGCGCAGTGCGAGGATGCGGCGCTCCTCATCGCGCGGCAAGTTCACCACGAGCGGCGCGGCGGCCGGCAGCTCCGGAAGCATCTCGCGTGCATGCGCGGGTGCAGGGGTGTCGGTGTCAGTGGTGTCGGCGTCAGTGGTGTCGGCGTCAGTGGTGTCGGCGTCAGTGGTGTCGGCGTCAGTGGTGTCGGCGTCGGTGGTGTCGGCGTCAGTGGTGTCGGCGTCAGTGG
>Ga0123355_10010649_pt1 | contig 14120 bp, 22 predicted proteins | sample TergutEmb28metaG_3_FD_89872 | JGI IMG/M metagenome (GOLD analysis project Ga0123355, IMG submission 89872) | Embiratermes neotenicus P1 segment gut microbial communities from Petit-Saut dam, French Guiana - Emb289 P1 | ecosystem: Host-associated > Arthropoda: Insects > Digestive system > Gut ... | reverse complement strand
CTTCGCGAGGCCGAGCTTACAAACTCCGACGTTATAGTGATAAAAGATCTTCCAGACACCCCAGCATTTGCCACCCTTCGCGAGCGCATCCAAAAAGCGAGTGGCGTACTATAACACACATTTCTAAAAATGCATCCACCTTTATCCCACTTTGACAATCCAAACTAATTTATAGTATCATTAGTTATGGAGGAAAAATGAAGATAATTGTTTCAAGAGGAAGTTTAATAGCAAAAGATTTGGAAGGGCCTGAGGAAGTTGTAGGTAAAAAAATTTTTTTTACAGGGGAATTATTTAATGAGGGGTTTATGTTAACAAAGTACTCTGCAAGTTGTGAGGATGGTCAAAAGATAAGTAAGGAGTCGGTAGATAAGATGATACCTCAACTGGTTGAAGCGACCAAGCAGCAAAAACAAATTGAGCTAATGGTGTGGTAAAGGTATGTTTGATATAAACGAACAAGAGCTAAAAAGAATGTGTAAAATTTTCGGTGAAGTTAAAGACCATGTGTTTTGGCATGGACAAGAAACTCGCAATGGCGAGAAATTTGAGGGAGACATAAACGCGGCTCGAATTGCAAGAATGATAGGAGGTCAAACCCTTGAGATGATTTTAGGCAAAAGAGATAATAGAGAATTCCTTGAGTCGCAGGGATTGATTTTTGAAGAAACCAAAAAAGGTATAAATATAGAACAAAGTTTAGGCTCCTGGAGATTTTGTTCCATGCTTTTCGCGTTGTCGGCCAGAGGAGATGTTGTAAGTGTTGTGCAAGGCACAGACAAGCGTCCTAGGTGGGACGGAATGGGTTTAACCGAAGAATTTAATTACGATAGTTTGTTTAAGACGGTTGAATTGCCACTCATGATGATGAATAAAAAGGTAGACAACATAATGAAGGCAAGCCCAGTTGATGGGGAAATAAGAGAAGTTGTTTCAATACACAAAGAATTCCAAAACATGTATGGTCATAACGACGTTCTGAAAGTCTTACACCAATATTTAGGACACCCACAAGACAGATATCTCATCCAGCAAATTATCGAAACTTATCAAAATCAACGAAAGCGGGAGAGAGAGCAAAGAACATGAAAATTACACAAGCCTTTAACTTTTTGTTCCCTAACCACACCTGTATAAGTTGCGGAGATGAAATAAATAGTCAAGTTTATCCTAATTTATGTGAACTCTGTTTCAAGGCCTTGCCACATACTAATCCTGTTAAGATAACACACAAAGAGATGAATTTCACGCACTCCTTCGCACCCTTTTATTACAAGCCTCCCATCTGTCCTATGGTCTTAGCATTAAAATATGCGTGCGAGGGTTTGACAGCAAAAACACTTGCCCCTTTTCTTGCAAAATCGATTGAGGGAGAAATCTTTGATTTGATTATCCCAGTACCCCTTACAAAAAGACGAGCACGAGAACGTGGTTACAACCAAGCCTTGCTTTTGTCTATCGAACTTTCCAAATTGACTGGCGTTCCTGTAAACATGGAAATATTGAAACGAATTAAAACCACCCGGCCTCACATTAAAATGAGCGCAGAAGAACGTGCACTTAACCAAAAAAATGCATTTGCAATTGAAAACCAAAACTTGGTTAAGGACAAACACATTTTACTTGTAGACGATATCTTTACATCAGGCGCAACCCTTAACGAATGCGCCAAGGTTCTTATGCACTCAAAAGCAGCATCAGCAAATGTGCTAACAGTTGCTCGCGTTTCCCAGCAGTAGTATTGTTTTTTATAAGACTTACTACACCCCCAACCAAATTCAGCATATCTTGATCACTTATCATATTTTGATCCGGAAAGGGAATTACCTTACATTCCATGTATTACTCCTTTTAAAAAGTATTTGTCAACGACGAAGCCCACCAAATCCAGCGTCACCTTGAACGCTGGTCATTCTAACACCGCCTGTTTAAATTTTTTACTTGGCTTAAATGCTGGGATTACTTTTGGCGCAACTTGGATCCGAGCACGCGTCGATGGATTAATCCCAGTCCGAGCTGGTCTGTGTTTGAGTTGAAACTTTCCTATTGGAAGTCCAACCTGATCCCCGCGCCTGAGGGTTTGAGTAAGCAATGAGGAAAACTCGTTGAGTATCGAACTAGTCTCTTTTTGAGTGCGTTTAAGTTGTTTTGCAAGTTTATTTACAAACTCATTTCGCGTCATTTAACCTCCTTGGATGAAATATTGACAACATCCAAACAAATAAACCATAAAACACAACCGCAATAGTTCCAGAAAGCATTATCCACCATTTTCCATCTGGCATTAATTTAACAAGCCCAATCAATACCGTAGAGTAGAGTAGTGTAAGCAAAATGCTTCGCCAAACTTCTTTTTTAATTTTTGGTTTGATATCAACAAGCTTTAAAACAAATACCCAAAGTATCACAAAAGTAATTACGAAACATAAAACGTTTCCAATCGAGACTGCAAATATTCCCATTCTGGTTCTTATAAAAATCAACTGAAAGACAATTTTAGCTGTACCTCCTATTGCAAGAGCAACCAGAGGAAATTTAGCCCGCCCTGCTCCTTGCAACAAACTTGTAAAAACCATACTTAAACCCATAAACAAAATCATAATACTTTCTATTTTAAGAAGTTTGGTGGCTATTCGAAGTTGATCTGCTGGAGCATCTTTAAAGGCTCTTTCGTACAGTAAAACTATTATTTCGCGGCTGAATGCTATATAAAACAGAGTAAAAAACAAGGCTATTACAAAAATTAATTTGATTGCCAGCACGCTCTTTTCTGCCAAAACGGCCTTGTTATTATCTTTTATAAGTGACGCGGTCATTGGAACAACAGCCACCCCCACCGCAACACCCAAAACCGCAGGCATGTTTATAAGGGTGTGGACTGTTCCCGAAGATATTCCATATAATTGTGTTGCGACCTGGTTGCTTGCCCCGCCTGATTCCAACATGTTAATAACAACCATACTATCAAAAACCAAAATTAATGGAAATATAGCAGCCATTGCGGTAATTGGAACAGACTTTTTCAAAATCATCCACATCAATGAGAATGAAATACGGCACGGGCGGCCACTGGTCGCCCCTACATTTTTGTTTGATACTTTATACCATACCATCAGCATTGCAAGGGCAATCAATTCCGATATAGTCACAGCCAAAATTGCCCCAAACACCGCCCATTCTACTCCCGCGGGATATAACATAATGGCAAGTGTTAACCCAGCCCCTACCTTCACAATCTGTTCAAGAACTTGGGATGCAGCAGTCGGAACCATGTTTTTAAGACCCTGAAAATAGCCTCTAAATGCCCCTATTATCGAAACAAGTAAAACCGCGGGGGCAATTGCCATGTAAATTTTTCCAACAGAAGAGTTTCCTTGCATGGTTGCAATTTGATTTGCGAATATAAAGAATATTGTACTTATAATCGCCCCAATTATGCTTAATAAAACTATAGAATTAAGCAATATTTCTTTAGGACTGGCGCTGGTATGTGAATCACTTCCCCTTGCGATCATCTTTGATATAGCTACTGGAACTCCTGCACTTGAAATAATTAAAAGCAGGGCATACAAAGGAAAAACCATTTGATAAAGCCCCATTCCATAGTTTCCAACTATGTTCACAAGAGGAATTCGAAAGGCTATTCCAATCAATCTTGCAAGAACCCCGGCTCCCGCCAAAACAAGAGCTCCTGTTACAAAGTTTTGTTTATTTAAGTTTTTTTTAATGGCCCCCACAACGCATTATTGTGTGCAGTTTATATCATTAAATTTCTTTTCTTACAAATATCTTCACCTTCTGTATTGTATTATCAATCTTTTTGTTGTTTATTTCAAAGATTTTAGCAATTTCAGTATACGTATATCCCTGAATATAACTGTTAAATATTGCCCGTTCTATCTCGTTAAGCTGCGTCAAAACACGCTCTAGTATCTCGTCGCGCAACTCTCGTTCAACTCCGTCATCTTGGCTACTTATTTCAAAATCAAGGCTGTCTGTCCCTCGTTCACGCCTAATAACATCAATCACCCTGTTATGAATACATCTGCTTGCATAAGTTTCAAACTTTGCACCACCGTCTTCTTTGAATGTGTTTCGTGCTTTTAATAGCGCCAGCATTCCCTCTTGAACTAAATCTTCTTCCGAGAAATTTTTAACCTTATATGTAAAGATAATTTTTCTCACAACAACAGTTACAAGCTTCAACCATTCATTCATACTCGCACCTCACCCCTTACCGCCTACGGGCGTCGCCCGTCGCTGTCTATCTACTTCATACAAGCAAATTGCACCCGCACTTGCAACGTTTAGGCTGTTTATTTTACCTTGCATAGGAATACTTACAATTCCATCAACCCACTCCCGAGTCAATCGCTTTACCCCCGTGTGTTCACCGCCCAGTACAATTGCAACCTTGCCTTTTAAATTAACTTTGTCAAGTGATTCGCCACCAACTTCGCAGGCGTATACCCAGTATCCATGTTTTTTGAGTTTTTCAATAGTTTGATTAATATTTACTACCATACATATTTGAACATGGTTAATCGCTCCTGCACTTGTTCGTATAACGGCATCTGTCACAGAAACACTTCGGTTTTTTGGGATAATCACCCCGCCAACCCCAAAGATTTCGCAACTTCGAATTATATTTCCAAAGTTCCCAACATCTTCCACACCATCAAGTAAAACCAAAATTTCGTTGTCAAGCAAGGTTTCCAGTTCTGTGTACTTAAAATCCATTTTCCCTCCAAGATATTATTTCTTTTATACGCTCTGTATTTCCATTTAGAAAGTTATATCCAAGCACAGCCTCGAAACTGGTTGCATTACGATATTCCTCCAGGGTACAAGTTTTTGGCACAGTATTATGTTTTGCGTTACGCGCTCGGTCAGCAACTTCTTTTTCAACTTCACTTAGTTTGGAATATATTTCCAAAAAAGCCTTGCTTTGCGCCTTTGCACACACTGTTTTTGAACAAAGTTTATGTAATTCCCCTATCTTTGCATCACTGTTATTAACAAGCCCCTCACGCACAATCAAGGTATATACCGCATCCCCAACAAAAGCAAATTTTAACGAGTTCATACTTGCTATATCATAGCATAAATTTTGATATGAACACAATCCGACTTGTTGTTGAACACCCAAATCAAAAACCACGTGCCTATAATTGGTTTGCAGAAGTTGACTTTCCAATAGAAGGGGAGTACGAAAAAATAGAAATCACCCCAACACATCATATATTGCGAAAAAAACAAGATGTCTTGTTTAAATCTGCCCCTGTTCAATTTATGTTTTTATATCATGTTAAAAACATAGAATACGACATAGCGCGAACTCTTCTTTCTTTTAAAATTTCAGATCAGGGATTAGAAAATTTTTTTGGAACTTTCGAGATTTTACTAAATAACTATCTAAACAATCCTAATAAAGTAACAATTTTACAAAACGGCGTTCCAAAGACATTAACATTTGAAATTCAAAACAATGTTATTCAAAACATTGCCTAGTCATAAACATATAAAATGGAACGCAAGCCCCTCCCACACAAAACCAAACTTCTGTATGGAATGGGAGCTTTTGGATATGGCAGTATCGGTCAAACTATGAACAGTTTTTTAATGTTTTTCGGAACAGGAATTTTGGGGATTCCAGGTGCCCTCATGGGTATTGCAATTGCAATTTCAACCATTTGGGATGCAAGCACGGATCCTGTTGTAGGTTATTATTCAGACAAAACCCGAAGCCCACGCTTTGGAAAGCGCCATGGTTTTATTTTGGTTGGTTGTTTTGCGGTTGCATTTGCCAATCTTTCAATTTGGTCTATTTCTCCAAACCTTCCAACTGGTACAAAATTTACACTTCTTCTTGTGTTGCTATTACTAATGGAAACATTTAATACTGTTTATTCCACACCCTATCAAGCCCTGGGTCTAGACCTATCAGCAACATACGAAGACAGAACGGCAGTCCAAGCGTATCGAACAATATTTGGTTTTTCTGCTCTATTGGTTCCAACCCTTTTGATGACTATTTTTTTAAGTCCCGGTCGATATACATCTCTTGCCGAATCCGCAGGAGGTTTTCGAGCGATTGCATTATTCACAAGCGCACTTTGTATTATTTGCGGTTTGATTGTTTTTTTTGGAACATTCAAGCACAGACAATATGCACCCAGCCAGGCTCAACCAAACACAAAAATATTTTCTACCTTTTTTTCGATTCTAAAACAAAAAAATATTGGAATTCTAATTATGGGTTATGCTATTTCCTTGGGAGCTGCCGCTTTTATAACCTCTTTGGGTTTACATATATTTACATATACCTTTCAATTTTCAACCTTACAAATTCCTTTTATTATGGTTGCGTTGATTTTGGGAATCATCCTCGGTCAGCCTTTATGGTTTTTCTATGCACGCAAAACAGACAAGATATCTGCGCTTTTGACAGCACTTGTAGTTGTGATTTGTGGTATGCTCATGTTTTCCCTGATTTTGGCAACACGCAACACAATTAATCCCGGCTTTGTCTTACCCCTTGTGGTTGTTACATTATTTGTTTGTGGAATTGGGACAGGGTGTTTATATAGTCTGCCTATAAGTATGTTTGCAGACTGTATAGAGCTTGAACGAGAACGAACAGGGGAGGACAAGACCGCAATAAGTGCAGGATTTCTAACTTTTTGCACCAAAATATCTAATGCTTTTATTATGTTTATAATCGGAATTTCGCTCGATTTAATAGGTTTTTCCGGAGCCCAAGCAACCCAGCCTATGCGTGTTCAAAATTGGCTTGGATGGCTTCTTGTTTCAGGGGTTACCATTGCTTGTGTGTCTGCAATGTTTGTGTATAGTCGTTACAGTTATCGAAGAGAGAACTTTAAACAATCCTAAGTATAAACCAAGTTTCCCATAAATCGGCTCGGATAAAGTCTAGTTTGACAGCAAATTCATACTCACCAGACACTATTTCTGGCGGAATAACCATAAGTCCTTGCCAAGTCCATAAAAGAATATCTGTATTATTTTCTTGAGGAATAAACATACTTAAGTAATTTGGCGTACTGAACACGCTTCGCCCAAGAACACTGAACTCGGCAACAACATTATATAAATTTGGATTCATTCTAAAATCTTCCAAAGATAGCGAACTTACATTTACGCCATTTCGTTGGAGGCTGACCATGAATTCAACATTTTCTGGAACAAGTTCAATCTGTACATTTACTATTGCAATCTGGTCACCCGCTGTTACATGGATAACTGCGCTTTGACCAAAAAAAGGAACTCCTGTTGTAGGGTTGTTACGCAGAACAATTAATGCTGTATTTCCGCTTTGTATGTTAGAAATTGGGTATATAAAACTCTGTCCACTCTGAATTCTGAATTGTATAGCTTGGTTTGTCGCATTGTTTGGAGATGTATTAATTTGCAGGGGAGTCTCTTGTTGCGTGACAGTTATATGATATGCGCCTCCCCTAGATTCGGCACCTACAACTTCTATTTCTGTTGGACTGACATCACGTGTCACCAACGCAAAAATGAGCGCCAATAACAAAAAGAGAACACTTGCCCCTACACAAGTTATCCATAATATGCGATGTTTTCGCGTTTTTGCAAACTGGATCATCTTGTTCTAGTGTAAACATATTCAACCAATTTATCAATCGAAATTCGTTCTTGTTTCATAGTATCGCGGTCTCTTATCGTTACACAGTTATCTTCCAAAGTTTCAAAATCTACCGTAACACAAAACGGAGTTCCTATTTCATCTTGTCTTCGATATCTTTTTCCAATAGAGCCTGTTTCATCATAAGTTGTCATAACTTCTTTTGAAAGCAAGCTAAATATTTCTTCTGCTTTTTTCCCTAACTCGTTTTTCTGTAATGGAAAAACCGCAACTTTATATGGAGCAAGACTTGGTTTAATTTTTAAAACAACTCTGTCTTCTTCCTCATGATATGCGTTACACAAAACAGCTAGCAAAATCCTGTCTGCTCCATGGCTTGATTCAATTACTGTTGGAATATAGCCTTCGTATTGCATGTTTTTTTTACTTAGTTCTTGATGATTTGTTAAGTCAAACCTTCCACGGTGGTGATTTCCCCCTATTTCCCCCCACCCAAACGGAAATTTAAATTCAGCATCTTCTGCCGCCTTTGCATAATGTGAAAGAGTTTCGTGCTTAGTCCACCTTACTTCTTTCAATCCAAGTCGTTCTTTATAAAATCTTGTTGCGTAGTTTTTAATATCTTCGTAGTCTCGCATGCTTTCTTCTTCTGTTGTAAACCACTGATATTCCATTTGCTCGAACTCGAGTGTTCTGAATGTAAAGTTTCCAGGGGTTATCTCGTTTCGAAAAGCTTTTCCTATTTGACCAACTCCGAAGGGAAGTTTAAGTCTGCTGGTTCGTTGTAAATTTTGAAAATTCACAAACTGTGATTGCGCTGTTTCTGGACGTAAGTATATTACATCTCCATCTCCTTCAACAACTCCGCGATTTGTTTTAAACATTAAATTAAATTGTCGGGTTTCTGTGAAGTCGCTTTTACCACAATTTGGGCATTTATTGTTTTCTATTTTATCTTCCCTGTGACGTGTTTTACAACTCTTACAATCAACAAGCGGATCAGAAAATCCAGCAACATGTCCGCTTGCAACCCATACATTTGGATTCATCAATATTCCGCCATCCATTCCTATACTGTTTTTACATTCTTGTACATAGAACTTCCACCATTCGCGCTTTATGTTATTTTTGAGTTCAACACCAAGGGGACCATAATCCCAGGTGTTTGCAAGACCTCCGTATATTTCACTTCCTTGAAATATAAAACCACGGCTTTTACAAAGAGCAATAATTTTTTCCATATTCTTATATTAACATGATTAAATAGTAATAGCAATATTATACATTGTGGATATGTGGACAAAGACAATAGATAGTATGTTTATTTATATAAGTAGCGTATTGACACAATATATGGTATACTTTATATCAACAGACTGTGGATAAAAGTAAACAGATCTGCACAATATAAAAATATGAAAACATCTTTTGGAAAAATGTTAAAGGAAATTATGGACCAGCAAGGTTTCAATCAAATGAAGCTTGCCGATGCTTTGGATGTGCGCCAGTCTCAGGTCTCAAACTGGATAAACGAAAAAAGTTTACCTGGGTATCATTCGATAAGAGGTCTTTGCCAAACTCTTGGCATCACTGCGGATGCTCTTTTAGAATTAGAAGAGCAATAGTTGTAACGCATTTGTTTAAGTCTATATTTGAAACGATATGGTCGCAATAGGGAAGTATAAGTTCTTTATACAAATCAAAGTCGGCCAGTCTTTTTTCAATTTCAGTTTCACCGCGTGCAATAAGTCGTTTATGAACTTCGGACTTGGGAACGTCAAGGAAAAAAGATAAAATACTTTGCTCTCCGTACTTTTTTTTCAAGGCTAATATACCGACATGATCACAATCCTTTAATAGGATAAAGTTTTGTGAAAGTAAGTTATCAATTATTTGTGAACTCATACCGCGGTATTCTCCGTCCCGAGTCATTATTGTATGCTCGAATACTTCTCCTGTTTGGATTTTGTTTTCGAACTCTATTCTAGAAACATGATAATAAGGATTGCCCTGAGTCTCGTTTTCGCGCATTTTGCGGCTGGTTAAACTTGGAAGTTTTATAAATTGTTTAGGATGTCTTTTTACCAGTTCTTTTATTACTGTGTCTTTGCCAGCCCCACTTACCCCTTCAATGATTGCAAACTTAATCATAGTGTGTTATAACAGAAATATGGAACAATGGCAAGAAGAACCAATCGTTGAACAAAACGTTACGATTGAACAAACAAAATGCCCCGCATGTGGTGCCAACATGGCATTTGACATTGAAACGGGTGGACTTAAGTGTGGGCACTGTCACACTAAAACAGATTTTAATGACAATGAAAAAGTACAACGACGTGCAATCACAACAGACGTTTTAAACCAACACCAACCTTGGAAAGAAGGAAAAATTTTTAATTGTGCAAACTGTGGTGCAAAAGAAGTTTTAACCGCAAAAGAAATCGCGCGAAGTTGTGCTTTTTGTGGAAGCTCTCAGATCTCCGCATCTAACGAACTTCCTGGAATTCAACCAGACAGCGTTATACCGTTTACTATAACGGAAGAATCTGGACGTGAAAGATTCAGAAAATGGATAAGATCAAGATGGTTTGCACCGCGCAAATTCAAACGTGAAGATGTGCGTGAACATATGCAAGCTATGTATACACCTTGTTGGAGTTTTACCGCAATGACAGAGAACAGTTATCAAGGAACTCTTGGGAGAACGGTCACAATCAGCAACGGAAAACAAACCAGAACAACAATTCGATGGTTTCGTGTGGCTGGACGTGTTAACCAGCCATATACGGACCACTTTATCCAAAGCGGAGAGCGAATAACAACAAAAAACTTTAATAGACTTAAACCCTATAACTTGCAAACTGTGCGTGTCTATCGCCAGGAATTTTTATCAGGAATCATCGCGGAACACTATTCAAGAACATTGGAGGCATGTTTTGGAGACTTTTCAACTTTTGTAAAACAAGACATTCGTCGTTTGATAATTCGCAGATATCGCGCAGACCATGTGTCTGTTCTGAACATTCAAACAAATTTTCACGACAGAAAGTTTAATTATGTGCTTCTTCCTCTATATATAAGTAACTATACATACAAACAAAAGCTTTATAACTTTTACTTAAATGGAGCAACAGGTAAAATTGTTGGTAAATACCCAAAGAGTGCAGGAAAAATTTTCGGAGCTATTTTTGCGACAGTCGCGATAGCTGCAGCAGTTGCTGTAACAGTATTTATGCTTATGTAATAAATAAAGACATGGATTTAAACCTTGTTAATCGTAATGCTTTGGCATTGACTGGAATTAAAAAGATAAAAACAACCGAGCCATCTCAAATTGTGGCAATACTGGACACATGTACTGTGGTTATCACAGGACAAAACCTGAGTGTTCAAAACGTGTCTATAAGCAACGGAAATATGGAGGTTACAGGTCAAGTTAATTCAATAAAATATACACAAACCCATTCTAGACGCTTTAGTATAAGAAATATATTTAGGTAATGAGCCTTGTATTACAGCAAACATTGTTTTTACTCACAACATTGTGTTTTTTAATAATCTGTGTTTGTATTTGCAAGCTATATTTACGTGTCAGAAAAGGGAAGTACGCAATAGTTTTTGATATAACTCTGCCCTTTGTAATACTTTGTATAGCTCTGTTTTTCAAAGTGAATTTTTTCTGATATACTTTTATATATGAGCTTATACAGAAAATATCGCCCAAAAACATTCGAGGAAGTAATCGCCCAACCCCACATTACAAAAACTTTACAGAACCAGCTTGCAAGTGGCAGCGTTAACCATGCCTATTTGTTTTGCGGAACACGAGGAAGTGGTAAAACAAGTACAGCGAAAATTTTTGCAAATCAGCTAGCAAAAGACTTGGACATTTTCGAAATTGACGCGGCATCAAATAACAGTGTAGATGACATCCGCGACATAATTGAAAAAACTAAATATCCACCAACTTTTTCAAAGTACAAAGTTTACATAATTGACGAGGTTCATATGTTTTCCGGTTCCGCCTTTAATGCTTTTTTGAAAACACTGGAGGACCCTCCAAAATATATAATTTTCATTTTATGTACAACCGAGCCGCATAAACTTCCCGCTACAATTCAATCTAGGGTTTTGCGCTTTGATTTTAGGCCTATTCCAGAGAAAGAACTTGAAAAACATCTAACAGAAATTCTAAACAAAGAAAAAATTAAATTCGAACCTGATGCAATCAAACAAATTGCGATAAGTGCACAGGGGAGTGTTCGCGATTCACTTTCGTTACTCGAGGCTGTAGTTGCCTATGACAAAAACATAACCCTTGTAAACGTTGAAACTGTTACAGGAACAGTTTCACGAAAAGAATTGGAAACCCTTGTTGATGTAATTATTGCAAAAAAAGATGTTAAACCGCACCTTTGTAAGATTTTTGAGAAAACAGTTAACTTAAACCTTGTTATTCGTGATTTAATGAGGGTTGTTTTAGATAAGCGGGCACTAACGTTATACAAAACTTTTGCGGAATTAGAAATGTTTATCAAAACGGCTCTAGACCAAAAAACTTTGTTCGAGGGGGCGTGTTTGTATTTATCCCAATCTGTCTAGGCGTATATTTTCTTCGTCACGAATAATGTTGTATGCTTCATTGTTTAGGTCTGTACGCTTAGGAAAAAACTGTGCTTTAGGTGAAAACCGACTTTTTAAAGAAGCGAGTTCTTCTCCAGTAAGTTGGCTGGTGTCAACCAAGCGTATAATTCCTTCTGCTAAATCTAAATGAGAGTTGTTTTCTTCTGTTTTGAGATTTTCATATTCGGTTTTTTCTTCAGCAGGTCTATATCTTGTAAAAAAACTTGTCTCCTCGTAAAGTTGCCAAGCGTGTTGCATCGCCAGCGGTAAAGCCACTCGATTGTTCAAAATTCATTCGATGTTTTCTTTTTTCCATAATCAAAATATACCATGATATAATGTTTTATGTCAATGGACGAGTTCAGAAAAATGATGTAAATTAAAAGCATGGCAAAAGAAAAAAAACTGGCATTGTTTGAAAACAACGCAATCCGTCGCGAATGGAATGCTGATGAACAGGAATGGTATTGGAGTGTTGCAGATATTTGTAATGCTCTGAGCGAAAGCGCATCAATTGATGAGAATGCGTATTGGCGCAAGTTAAAACAACGTCTAAAAGAAGAAGGAAGTGAAACCGTGACAAATTGTCACGAGTTGAAGATGAAAGCAAATGACGGTAAGATGAGAAATGCTGATGTTATGCTAACAAAAGACATTCTGCGAATTATCCAGTCCATCCCATCTAAAAAAGCAGAACCATTTAAAATGTGGCTTGCGATGGTTGGAAATGAAAGATTAAACGAAATCGCCGACCCTGAACTTGCAATCAATCGTGCGATATTAACATATAAGAAAAAAGGCTACAGCGATGAATGGATAAGAGAGCGAATGCGAAGCAAAGAAATTCGCGATGAACTTGTTCGAGAATGGAATATACACGGAATTGAGAAGCCTGTTGAGATTGCGGTTTTAACTGATGAAATTTTAAGAACATGGAGTGGGAAAACAACACAACAATATAAAGACTATAAAAATCTGAAAAAAGAAAACTTGCGAGACAATATGAGTCGAATGGAGCTGTTACTTACAATGCTTGGGGAAGAAGCAACGCGTGACTTAACTCAACAACATAACCCTCAAGGATTTGCTCAAAACAAGAATATTGCTCAACAAGGCGGGGAAGTTGCCTTTGTTGCACGCAAACAACACGAAAAAGCTATGGGTACTTCTGTGGTATCAAAGCTGAATTTTAAGCAAGCAAAAGAGCAGGGATTATTAAAGCAGGAGAATCATGATGGAGGAGTATGAAATAATAAACCTCACTCCAGATATGAGCGAAGTATGGGGTAATATTTTAAAAAAACTTCGCACAAAGAATGTGAATTTGTATACGATTTTAACAACTCAGGTAGATGTTGTATTTGAACGCGAGGAAATTTATGTCACAACAAACGATGATTCCATATATAGTTTGCTTTCAAAATACAAATTTGATGATTGCGTGATAGTTGAAAAAGTAGTTAAAAGAAAGAACCAAAAAATTGAGGAGCTAAAAAAGCTATTCGGAGACAAGCTAACTGTGGTAAAATAGAGAATGCGTTTTAATCAAAATCAAAGTATGCAACAAATGATGAAACAGGCCGAGCAAATGAAAGCTCAGCTTGAAAAGACAAAAGCCGAACTTGCCGAAACCCTGATAGAATCAACCAGCGGTGGGGGAATGGTTTCGGTGGAAATGAGCGGGGCATATGAACTTTTAAACCTTAAGATAAAGCCAGAGGCTGTCGACCCTGACGACATTGAAATGACAGAAGATCTTGTTATTGCCGCAATAAACGAGGCAATAACCCAAGTAACAAAACTTCGCGAGGAGACATTACCGTTATGACAAGTTGTAGTGTAGGGGCGGATTGTATCCGCCCGT
>Ga0123355_10010648_pt1 | contig 14120 bp, 7 predicted proteins | sample TergutEmb28metaG_3_FD_89872 | JGI IMG/M metagenome (GOLD analysis project Ga0123355, IMG submission 89872) | Embiratermes neotenicus P1 segment gut microbial communities from Petit-Saut dam, French Guiana - Emb289 P1 | ecosystem: Host-associated > Arthropoda: Insects > Digestive system > Gut ... | reverse complement strand
CTCTTTGCCCGCTTCGCCCAGAGGGGATATTAAATGTTATGTCCACACTGCCCGGGCCATAAAGTAACCCATGGGGTGCATCCGTGCTAGTGGTTATTCTAAAAGTGTCGGGGTTAATTGGAAAAACCGCAGGAGGGTCGGTAAACCCGGCGTGTCGCACATGCTCTGGCATTATGGGGGCTTCAATTTCCACAATCCGCCCATCACCGCTCCAATTTTCCAAATCATGCGTAAAGCCGCCGTTTATGACTAGGTTGTACCCGGTAGGTTCATCGTAGTTATCCAGCTGCCTTATAACTATATAGTTTATCCAAGCGTCCGTTCCTGCGCCTTCGCTTGCGTCCCGGTTGCCTATAACCAGGTTAAGAAGCCCGTCTGTGCTTACACCTCTGTGGCTATCAAAGGTAAAAATGATTCTTGAAGTTGTCCAACCCACCGGCAAGAGATCCCTATTTGGAACCATTATCATAGCATTTGGTGTAGGCCCATATGCTATTGGCATAATAATCTCGCCTGGTGCAACAGGGTCATATATTACGGTATCTCCCCAGTTGGTATTTGTGTCACCTGGGTACATATAAACCGTAAAGGGCCCCGAACCTCTGTACTGTATTTCAAGTTCGTATCTTCCGCCGTCTGTTAGGCCTTCGATAACTTGCCTTAGCCCACCAATTTGGCGTTCGTTGCAAATGTAAGCGACTGCTTGCTCTTCTAGTACATAGTCACCTGGGCCGCCGCCGTTTTCTGGCACGGTTACGTATGCGGGCATCCGTGGTGCATCTTTTTCCACGATTCTCCACAGCTCGCCTTGGTGTAGGGCTTCGTGTCCGGTGCTCCAGTACCGCATGTATCTAACGAAGCCACCGTCTGTTATTATACTATTGCCAACAGGGTTGCCCCCTGCGTTTAGCTCCCTGATACTGATATAATTTACCCAAACATCACCATTTCCGACACCGCTGTAATCGTATAGATGTATATAAATAAAGCCGATGTCTACGGCTGTAAATACATACCGCCTCGTTTGCCATTCGACGGAAACAGGGGGAACAATTACAGTCATTTCAAAAGGAGGGCCCCAGGGTGCTATGTTATGCCCATCTTCTGCAAAATTACCCACCGTACTGTCAAATGTGTTTATGCCATTTTCCCAACCCCGACTGTCACGCAGGTAAATTGTAAACAAGTCCGTAGACCTATATTGTATTTCAAGTTCAAACTTGTTACTGCCCGTAGTGCTATTGAGCCGTATACCTGATTGTGAGAAATGAACACCGAAATAAGGGCCTCCGGAAGCCGGATGTGTTTCTAGGTGAACCACATTTTGCGACTCCAGTATGGGTTGACCTGGCGAACAATCTACGCATATACCGCAGTCACCACAGCCTGGCCCACCGGTTCCTGTATCATCGAACTCCACGTAATTTGGTACTGGTGGTGCTGGCATATTTGGGAAGCTAAGCCAAGCACCGCGCCCTGTCCAGTAATCAGCCCGCAGGCCAGGATAATCGGTAGAGCGTGATGAAAAGTCACCGTTTCGCAATAAATTATTGCCTACAGGCGCACCAGCTTCCATCCTTCTTAGGCTGACATAGTTTATGTCTATATGAGCATTGTCAGCAAGATTAAAGGCATTTATTGAAACTTCTAAATCGCCACCAGCTGCGTCTGCCAGCCTTTGTGTAAATGTGAAGGCATATCTTCTCGTCTGCCATTCATCATTTGTTCCCATGGTAATTATCCAACCCTGCCCTATGTGGAAATCTGTATCGAAATTACCATGGTTTTGATCAAATTCTTCTGCCAATACTCTATAGCCATAACGCGCCCACAACGACAAATCAAGCCGTCCTGTGGATTTATACTGGAACTCAAGTTCATATCTAACGCCAATTTCTAAGCTGGCAATCTGAGATATACCGCCTCCTGTTGTCATGCGCAGTACATCACGGTTTACCAAGTTGTCGCCATTGCCTTCGCTGGTTAGGACATAGCTTGGCATTATGGGGGCATTGTATTGCAGAGCGGCCCACGCCGGCGATGGAGAGCCACCCCAGCCTAGCTTGCCCCTTTCAAAACCACCGTTTAGCAATAAATTTGTGCCGATAGGGTTATAACCTGAAGCCATTTCCCTAATACAAATGTAGTTGATCCATATTTCTCCGTCAGCATCTCCCACATTGTCAAAAATTATTAAATATACATCGCTCATGCCTACCGGAAGAGTAAAAGCATAGCTCCTCGTTTGCCATGCTCCGTTTGAGTTTGGCAATATTATACCATTACCGCCTACGTCTATATCGCCGATGTCTGCAAAATCGCCGAATGACCGGCTCCACATGTCATAGCCCCAGTCATCTTGGGGGAAAACCGCAATAACTACTTCAGCTGTTGATTTATACTGTATCTCTAGCTCGTAGGTTTTACCCGCTTCCAGGCTTTGCAGGTTTGTTCCTTGGTCCATGTTCGTCCAACCGCCTGTGATGGTATGATGCACCACGTATTGCAGTTCGGTTGGCCCACTGTATGCAGGGGTTATGCCCACTAGTGGTAGATCATATGGGATTTCTGGGGCATCTGCATAAGCCTCGGGATAGGTGTACTCTTTGTTCACCTCACTTTCGCTTCCTTCAAGTTCTGCCATATCCTCAATTGGATACTCCGGGGCATACTCATTAAAGAATGCACCTTGCACCGGCAAAGCAGAAAAAATCAACATTACCGCAAGCGCTATTGCAAAATAACGCATTAATGTGCGAGTTAAAAAATGTCTCTTCATGTTTCTCCTCCATTCGTGTTTTAGGAAAATTCCGCAAAAATATGGAAATGTTCCTTTGCGTATAGTCTATATTTACAACACATTCTATGCAATGATATTTTTTCAAGAGAATATGCCAAATTTAATCGTGTAACGCCTCTCACATATATGCAAAAATCCTTAGCTTTGCAATTTTTGTTTATCTAAGATAAAAGGATAAAAATACATCAAATAGTATATAAAAAGGCTCAGCAAACACTGTAAAATCTAGTGCTTACTGAGCCATACCTTCGAACATGCTCATTTGTGTCTTACTTCAAGATGTTTTCTGGACTTTGTTATATATCCCCAAAGAACACATGACTACCTTTATCAACCCCATGTGTTTTGCCATCAATAATTATCTCCGCGGGGGAGGGAGTCACTATATCGTATCGGATGTTTTTACCTGTGTACTGCCACTTAGAAATTACTATTCCGTGTCGCGTCTCAACTCGCCCACTAAGCCACCCCAAACGAAGGTCAGGCATGGGCGCAATACGCACACGAGCAAAGCCTGGATATTCTTCTATAGTCTGAATTCCCGCTGCTACACTATAAACCCAATCCGCAACAGCACCATATGCGTAGTGGTTAAAAGAATTCATATTCGCGGTTTGTAAATCGCCGTTTGGCTTAATCGAGTCCCAACGCTCCCAGACGGTGGTGGCACCCTTGGTAATCGGGTACAACCATGATGGGTATTCTTCACGAAGCAAAAGGGTATAGGCTAATTCAGTATGCCCATATTTAGTTAATACATGTAGCATATATGGCGTGCCAACAAACCCTGTTTGCAAGCTAAAATTGTCAGAAGCGATCTTTTTCGCTAGGGCGTCGGCTACCGCCTGAGGGTTACTCGCTAGTTCAAATTGCAAGGCCAATATGTGCTCTGTTTGAGAGAGATAACTCGTAAATTTCTTTCTAAAGGCCTTTACGATGCCCTCATATAGAGATTCGTATGCTAAGACATCCAAGCCCAATACCTTGCCTGCTTTTATTACTAACTGGGTGGAGTTGGCATAAAAGGCAGATGCAATAAAGTCTGCCCTGGTACTGCCCTGTAGTCTGTCCGGTTCTTCTTCTGGAGGTGGCTCTAAAGACAGCCAATCACCAAAATGTGTGCCCCCTATCCAAAGATTCGCGTCCGTGGTGTGGGCTGTAATATAATCCACCCATTTGCGCATACTTTCGAACTGGTTCTCTAATATTTCCTTATTGCCATATGTCAGATATATCTGCCATGGGCAGATAGTAGCGGCATCAGCCCAGGCAGCACTGCCGCCTTGGCCATCCATTGCGTCAGGTATAACATGCGTGACACAACCGTTTCCGTGCTGCTCTAGAGCTAAATCTGTTAACCATTTAGTAAAAAACCGCTCTGTATCATAGTTATAGGAGGCCGCTTTTACAAATGTCTGCGCATCACCCGTCCAGCCAAGGCGCTCGTCCCGTTGGGGGCAATCTGTAGGTATATCTAAAAAGTTACCTTTCTGGCCCCATACTATATTTTCGAATAATTGGTTTAACAATGGGTTCGAACTGGCCAACCAGCCTGTGCGCTTCATATCTGAATGTACAGATATGGCTGTGATACTGTTTACAGAGCAAGCGGCGGGGTATTTGTCTAGCCTAATATAACGAAACCCGAAAAATGTAAATTTTGGTTTATAGGTTTGTGCGCCGTTCCTACATATATAACGGAGTTTTGATTTTGCGCTACGATAGTTATCGGTATAAAAATTACCCTCTGTGTCCAGCACTTCCGCAAAGGAGATAACCACTTCCTCACCGGCTTTGGTGCAAGGGGGGAGACTTAGCTCCACATACCCGGTTAGGTTTTGGCCAAAGTCGACAACAATTTCTCCTTTTGGGGTAGTGATTAGTTTCGAGGATTTTAGCCTATCAACTTCGCATATTATATCTCCTTGTTGGGGCGCAATGCTGCAATTAGGCCCGGGGTATTCTTCCACTGGTAATAGGGGGTAATTGCTAATATTGGCATCGTAAAATTCACCGTCATAAAGTTCGCTAAATCGGACGGGGCTTTCATGAACCTGCCATCTATTATTTGTTTCGACAATTTGATTACCATCAACCGTTATAACCGCTGCAAACCCCGATGGTTGAGCTCGCTTTATACGCCTAGTATCGGATTCCTCAAACCAACCAGACAAAGGACTACGGTACCAACCCTTTCCTACCGTAACTGAAAGAATATTTTTCTCCTGCAATAACGAGGTTATATCATATGACTGGTACTGCAAGCGTTTGGAAGACGTCCACCCCGGCGCAAAGATATATTCTCCAACACGCTGGCCGTTTAGTATAGCTTCGTATACACCAAAGGCTGTGAGGGTTAGTGTAGCCTCACCAACATTTGGCGGCAAAGAAAATTCTTTTACAAACGTAGGTGCAACATCGCCAAAATCCTCTTGGGACTTAATCCATTTTCCTTGAAACTTCATCCACATCCACCTTTCTTATTATAAAGCTTTCAGTTGTCAGACCATGAGGAGGATCATATAGCACAATGGTTTTTTCCTCATCTGGGAGCATGTCAAAATAAAGATCGGAGAAATTAAGCTCGCTTAATCCTTCAAAGTGAACCCCATGGCAATATGTTTCGGCTTTTAGTGTTACTGCAACACAACCATCTTTCTCCTTGGTGTTACTTATTGAAACAACTGGCTTTGACAGGGTTAATTTCCTATTCTCGTGCTGTATTAGTAGGGCAATATCGGCTTTTCCGCTAATGTCACGAACAAAATGGGTTCCTGTTAGGCTGTCATGGCCTTCAAGCTCAAAGGTGATACCTTCAAACCTTGAAAAGGCCGGCAGTTTAAGTTGTGTTTTTTTTGCCTGCTTCATTTTACCATCAAAGGAGATATATCCATATTCTATCGGCAAAGTTAACGCTTCAGGGGTATCGTTGATGCATATGGCCACTGCATACTGTTTTTTTTGCCTAAGGATTATTTTTACCGGCGCAAATGCCCTTTTTACATAGTAATAGCACGGCTTTCTCTTTAGATAGTAATCTACTATGCTCCAACCCACTTCTCCCCATGCATCATTGTACATCCAAAACAAGCTACCCCCACAAAACAGCTTTGAGCGGATAGCCTCAAGGGAATATTGATACATCAGGCCCTGGCAAAGGCTGCCGTATAAGAGGTAACCCTGTAAATCTAGCTTGTCGGCATCGGTATAATGCCTTGTAATACCAAGTTTAACCGTTGCGGCATTGTCTTTTTCGTAGGTACATGTGTGTAGCTTCCAGATATCACCCTGCATATCAATTGGTGTATCAGTGTGATATTTCTCTATTGAGGAGCGCACCGGTGGCCCGATATACCCATATTCTGATACAAACTTGGATTCTACCTCATCATAAGCCTCGGGAGAGGTTCGTCTGTTTTGGTCTGGGGTCCACAGGTTACTCCAGTGATGACGGTCGCCTATTTCGTTGCCATTTGGGTCTTTTCCTCCATAGGGGGAACCATTCCAGTAGGGGATGTCGGGGCAATTTTTCTCTACGAAGGAGGGCATCAGCTTGTTATAACAGATATGGCCTCCATAGATGCCCTTAGCTGTGATATCGGGCCACCACTCCTGAAAGGCCCAGATGTTCTCATTGTTACCGCAAAAAAGTGCTATAGAAGGGTGATTTCTTAGTCGCCTGGTTTGATAATCCAGCTCCTTTTCCATTAGCAAGCAAAACTCATCAATATAGTCAGGGTACATACCGCAGGCAAACATAAAATCTTGCCATACTAAAATGCCATGTTTATCGCAAGCCGTATAAAAAGCTTCATGTTCGTATAGACCGCCGCCCCATATACGCAGCATTGTAAAATTAGCCTCTCTTGCCTCTTTTACCAGGTATTCATATTTATCTGGGCTTACACGGGCGTATGTCAAATCTGCCGGTACCCAATTTGCGCCTTTGCAAAATATATCTACATCGTTTACGCGAATGGCAAAGCGTCTGCCTGTATTCATGGGCTCCATGTTTATTGAGATTGTTCTTATCCCAAAATCAATGTTAATATGTTCACTATCTGAAACCGTTGCAGTAAGTTTATACAAATTTTGTTTGCCTATCCCATTAGGCCACCATAACATCGGGTTATTTATTTTTGCTTTATATTTGATAAAGTTTAGTCCCGACCGCAGATGCTCAATTTTTATTATGCTAACACATGTTCTTCCTCCATATGATATTTGAATACTTATGTCAGTGTCAAAACTTTCGTAAACGTGGAGGTTTTCTATTTCCAAATTTATGCTAAGATTAGCTGTGCCCTCCACTATCTCTTCAGTAAAAACCCGCACTCCCCTAATCGCAACACGGTTGTATGGGGTTATAAATGCATTGCCGGCTATACCGCAGGTGTTGACTTTTGGGCACCAGTCCCAGCCGTACACATACTGTGGCTTTCTTAGAGCAAGGCGACGGATATCTCCCCTAGGATTTCCCAAGTCATCGTAAATATCTCCAACACTTGGGGTTATTTCTTTAATAGTCGCCATGTCCACATGCTCCAGGCCTGTGCTTACACGTATTAGTAAAGTGTTCTCGCCTATTTGCATATATTTTTTAACATCTGCACAAAAGGGGTAAAATGCGCTTTTATGCATAGCTATATGCTTACCGTTCATAAATATATCCGCCATGCAATCCAGAGATTCTAGCGTTAACTCCAGCACGTCGTTTTCATATAATGAAGCAGGGATGTTAATTTCTCGCTTAAACCACCAGGATTTTGTTGCGGTCCATTCGGCCTCGTAGCAGTATATGGCCTCAGTCGGTTCTTTAATTAGGCCATATGAAATGAGTGGCATATGGATGTCGCAGGGCAGGGTGCAGTCAAGCCAGTCGTCCTTTTTATCAAGGACAACCGAAGCGTTTGTAACGCTTAAATCTTCCATTGTAAGCTTCCAGCTATGATTTAGTAGCAATTTTTCCATTATTTAATTAATACCTCCTTATTACTTTGTTGTCGATATTTTCCAGGACTTATGCCATATATTTCAGTGAATTTGCGTGTAAAACTAGGGGCATTGATATATCCTACTTCTTCACAAATTTGCTGGATGTGGGATTTAGTAGTCTTGAGTAGCTGGCAAGCTAAATCCATACGCTTGGCGGTTATATAATCAATGAAATTTTTACCTGACATCTCTTTAAAAAAGTGGCTCAAATACTGGATAGACAGACTAAATTCCATGGAAAGCAGTTTAAGACTCATATCCAGCGATGTGAAATTTTGATTAATATATTCACTAATTGAGTCAAACAATTGTTGCTTATCACTTTTACTGCGCTTTAAAATAAAACTGCATAAATCCCTGCAAAACTCAGTAAGGATACCAATAAATTCTGGAAGGGACTCATATTTTATAAATCGCAGGGCATATATATCTGCATCTGGAAAAGCACATTCTATGGCAAATTGCATCAGTTCATGGGTAATAATGCTGGTATAAAATCGCAATAAGCTCTCACTTTCCAAAGTATGACTGCCGATTAAGACATTTGATATGTTGTCGACATACTTATTAATAACACTGGTGTTACTTTGCCTTATCCCTTGTATTAGAAGTGAAAGCTGCAATTGCTCTGTTGCCAAGGGGCTTATCCTCTTACTTGCTAAATCGTCATAGGTTAAAAATCCTTGCTGGTTTATTTGCATATTAGCTTCAAGTGCAAGTACCGATTCAACATTACTGCGGCTAATGGAAGATAAATGCTTACATAGGCGACCAATACCATATATCAGCTCTGTTTTACTTATCCTGCCTTCCAAGGACTCAATCATTTCTTCTACTCTATTTTGATTGTCATTATCTAGGTTCAGCAAGATAGCGATGTAATTTTTGTATGTTCGGTCTATGATATACAGGCCGGTAAAATAACTTTCGGCTTCTATCAATGCGGTGCGTACCGAATCTGATATTACATGTACACTAATTACACAGTAAACTGGCCCTGTAAGTATTAACCCGGCTTCTTCAAGGCGCAATTTAAATGAATCACTTTCCAGGCCTTCCGATTGATTAAGTAGGATTTGTAGCAGGTTCCATCTTGTCAGTTTCATATTGTCCATTACCTGACGCTCTTGCTCTTCTTGGCTGGAAAGGATTGCCTGTATAGAGGTGTCTATCTCCATAAGCTCATTGCATAACCTAGGAGAGGCATCACGCTCCTTAATCCGCCTTAAAAGACGGTTTATGGGCAGCCAATTTTTATATGCCAGCAATATCCCAATTATTATTGCAAATAGGAATAGAAAACTGATTAACATAACTGTGGGGGAATTAACCGGCAAAACCCTATAACCTAGCCCGCGATGAGGTATCAACATCATAAAGCGCCAGCCGTTTTGCGACTCAATCGTAAGAAGGGAATAACGTCCGCCGTCAATTTGGATACGCTCTATATCAGTGTGGCCGATATGCACCTCGCCTGCAAGCCAAGAATCTGTGTCAAAGGCCAGGCCCTGCTGAAGAAAGACAGAATTTTCATTATCAATAATGAAAGAAATATGAGAGATATCTGTCTCAACAAAACCTATATAGCTCCTGAAATGGTTAAAATTAATAAGGGCCGTAACAGACCCTATAGAGATGCCCCCCATGCCTGTCCATGGGGCACTAATGGCAACCACTGATTGATGGCTGGGGGCTCCTTGTTTTAAAATAAAATTATCTCTTTGAGGCATAACAAGACTGGTGGCACTGTTTAATTGCATCATAAAATCAGATCTGTCCCAATATCCTCTAAAATCGTAGATAAAATTATTAAAATTATGTATCGAATAAGTGCCGTTGCTGGTAAAAAGCAAGATGTCCACATGGGCATATAGCAATAAGCTATCTACAAATCCCAGCCCGGCATTGTATATCCTTAGTCTTCTTACTGCTTCAATTTGTGAGTATCCAGAGTGCCTTAGCAAAAATGGTGTTAGCAAGCTGTCTCCTGATATCCTAGAAGCAGTTTCGATAAAGGTGTTTAAATCTGCGTCCATACGCTGTACAGATTGATTTAACATACTTAAATGAGATGCCTCAATTTCGCTAATTAGCCTCTGCTCCATTTCGCGATAAAACAGCGTAAGGAAAAGCATCAACGGAATCAGCACTATGCATAAGTTTAGCAAAATGTATCCGTACAACAGTGACGAGAATTTGGTTGTCTGGCGCAATCAAAACACCGCCCTTTAGTCAATGATACCCACCCTCTGCATTGTTATACCTGCAAAGGGTGGGTTTGTCATTGGTTAATATTAGCCGCAAAAAATTCTATCTATCTGGCTACATGGCGCTCATATGCTACTTGTCTTACTTCAAGTATCTGCCCCAAACCACGCCTAAAAGTTTCTTCTACAAAGTCATCGAAATCCTCTTCTACAGATATTTCACCCATTATAAACCGGGAAACCATCTGGTCTACATATGACATTAAATCGGTTTCTAGCAGGGAAATTTCGTTAACTTCATCGGCTGTAAACCGTATATTGGCTGGCCAGCCTACGTGGAAGTATGGGACATGATGCTGCTCTGCATTAATGGTTAACCAGTCCTCGGTAAGGACACCAGATCCCAACGGGTAAACCAGCTAAGTGGGAAGAAGTTCCACAAAGGTGCGAAAAGGTTTCTATATGCTTCATCAGCAGAATCAAACATGTCTGGATAATGCACCAGATCACTTAGCCAGCTACCGGTAGCACCTTCCGTTGGGTTAGGAGAAAATTCAAAGCCTACCGCCGGAAATCTATCCCATGAACCTACGGTTATGTGTGGGAATGTAGGGCTTCCGTCTGGTTCAAAAACCATAGTGTTCAAGTGGTCACCAAAAAATTCTTGGAAAACATTGGGCACGTAGTAGTCTGGGCCGCCAATGTGAACGGCAAAGGAGAAATTGGCCATTTGAATCAAGTGCTGTGGGTTTTCAACATTGTGGGTCATAATCAAGTTACCAAAGAGTCCGGGACCACTAGAGCCCCACATTTGCCTGTCATTGATGTGGGATGTCATTGGGCTAATAGACGGATATTGGGTCCATAGCTCTTCCTCAGTCATGGCAATCCAAGGTGCCCAGTCTACAAATGCACCTACAATACCTTGGCTAATCTTTGCTCTGTATTGGTCTACTGTTTGGGTAAAGAACTCTGGATCAATTAGCTCTTCCTCCCATAGCCTGTTCATATAAATCAAAAACTCCCTAAATTCTTCTGTCACCGGGTTGAAGTAAACAGTACCGTTGCGGGCTTCAAATGTATTTTCAACAAAGCCAAAAGCATACATGATGGGTTGCATCGCTGAATGGTATGTTGCCCCATCTGTAAGCCCTCTAAATAAGCCGGTCATCGGAATATTCCCCATATCTCTTACCCCTACCAAGAAATCAAAGTACTCATCAAGAGTGGTAGGCATATGCCCTAGGATTTCATATGACCAAGGTTCGTTTATCCAGAAACGGGCCCGAGACATTTCACGAGGAACGCTAGATACCCCCTGTAAATTGTAAATATGTCCATCAGGGAAGTAAAGCAGCTCTCTATACCCTGGTATCAAGTCCATCAAAATCATAACACGAGGAGTATATTCCCAGTTGATATAGTTTTCCAAAGGCAGAATTAGCCCTTGCGCACCATACATGGCAATCTCCAAATCATTTAGCCCCCAGCCAAACAAATCGGGCAGAGTGTTGGCGGCAAAGGCTAGGTTTTTTCGTTCTTCAAAAGCTTCTTCGCTTACTTCGATGAACTCCAGACGGATACCATAAAGTTCTTCTAGGCGGTCAAAGGTCCACATTTGGTCCAATGTGCCCGTATCCTGGTTGACACTAACCATCTTTGTGTAGGTGATAACTTCTCTTGCTACCTCTGCTTGCTCTGGTTCCGGATCCGGTGTTGCTGGTGTTGTGTCGTTCTGCACCTCTGTTTCTACTGATGCCTCTTCTTCCGGTGCGTCTCCTTCACGATTACAGGCCGTAAAGGCCAGTGCAAAGATAAGTAACACCGCCAAAAGGCAAATCCATGCGAGTTTTTTGCTTTTCATCATAAACCTCCTTAAATATAGCAAATTAATTTGCTGTGGTTTGACTTATAGCCAACGGGTAGCCCGTTTTAGCCTTTAAGTGCGCCTATCATGACGCCTTTTACGAAATATCGCTGTACAAATGGGTACAGGATAAGCATTGGTAAGGATGAAACAACAACTAAGCCATAGCGCATCACCTGTGCCAAGCGGGCTCGTTCTGCTGCTGCTGCCAAATCCGCAATATCACGTCTTACATCAAATTGGGCGTTTTGTATCAAAATTTCTCTAAGGAAAATCTGTAGGGGATTGTACTGGCGTGTGGATATATAAATTAAAGCGGTAAAAAAATCATTCCAGCGTGCCATTCCATAAAACAATGCTAAAACAGCCAATATGGGTGCCGATAAGGGCAATATAATCTTAAACAGAATGCCAAAATCAGAGCATCCGTCTATACGTGCTGCTTCTTGTAGCTCCCCAGGGATACTTGACTGTATATAAACTCGGCAGAGGATAATGTTAAAAACCGATACGGCACCCAGAATAATAAGGGTGAAGGGCCTATCCAGCAGATTAAGATCTCTTACAACAAGGAAGGTAGGAATCAGTCCACCATTAAAAAACATTGTAATCAATAAATATAAAGTTATAAGTTTATGACCAAAGACATCTTTACGGGACAATACATAACCTGCTGGAAATGTCAGTGTTAGGCTAAAAAGTGTACCGAAAAAAGCATATATGAGGCTGTTTCTGTATCCAATTAGAATCCACTCGTTGCGTAAAATATTGCTATACCCTTCCAATTGAAACCCAATAGGGAGAAAAACAACATCACCAGAGTTTACTGCTATAGGGTCGCTTATGGAGGCTATAATCACAAACCAGATAGGGTAAAGCATGACAACCCCGATAATGAAAAGCATAGCATATATAATTATCCCTGTTATCCTATCCGAGGATGTTTCCCGAATTCGGCTGTTTCGTTTCAATTTTGACACACTCCTTCAATACCTCTGGCACAACTGCCCAACGCCACCTGTGCGGACTATTTTGCTCTTGTGTCAATCGTGCCTTTCTAGGTACATTGCATCGTTACATCCGTGTATTGCACAAAATTGCTGCGCAAGCTCGACATCGTGCAGTTGTGCAAGAGGTTTAAAGCACAGCTATGCCGCTTATCGTTTTGGCTACACGGTTTACGATTAACAGTATTGTAAAATTGATTACTGTATTAAATAAATCAACTGCGGAAGCAAAGGAGAACCTAGCACCAAGCAATCCAACTTTATATACATAGGTAGAAATAACCTCAGACACATCTAAGTTAAGCGTGTTTTGCATAAGGAAAACCCTCTCAAACCCAACACTCATAAGGCTTCCAATGTTGAGAATCAGCAGCATTATTATTGTGGGGGCAATACAGGGCAGATTTATATGCCATATACGCCTTATCCGGTTAGCCCCGTCTATACAAGCCGCTTCGTGAAGCTCTGGGTCTACTCCAGAAAGTGCCGCAATATATATGATGGAATTAAAACCCATAGACTGCCAAATACCTGAGCCTACAAACAAGGGTCTAAACCATTCGGATCGACCCATAAAGTTAATAGGTGATACACCAAAGAAGCCAATAATTCTATTAACAACACCGGTGGTAGGGGATGTAAACAAAAAAATCATGGACACGATTACGACAGTAGTAATAAAGAAGGGTATGTATGTAAGGTTTTGTATGACCTTCTTGTACCATAAATGCCGTACCTCATTTAGCATAAGGGCAAGTATTATAGGAATAGGAAAGCCAAATATTAAAGAGTAGATATTAATCATTAATGTATTGCGTATCAAAATAGGAAATTGAAATGACCTCAGAAAAGCACTGAAATGAGCAAACCCAACCCATGGACTACCAGTGATACCAAGCCCCGGCATAAAATCCCTAAAGGCAATTTGCACTCCATACATGGGTAAGTAATTAAAAATAAAAAGATATACAAGCACGGGCAATATGCATAGATATAATTGCCAACTTTTTAAGAAGCGTTTAAAGGGTTTTTGAGGACTCATACTATTCCCTCCTGAGAATCCTGTTGCTGGGCTGACTATACTCACATAAAAGGCACATATCAATATTTCATTTTTGTAAGCTTATGCGAGAATTAATGTGTATATCAATATGCAATATTATTTAGCCATGCGATTTTAATGAGGATTAGCGGAAAAGCCCCAAGATGCTGCATTAGATGAAATGTGCGCATATGATGGCAGT
>Ga0123355_10010647_pt1 | contig 14121 bp, 6 predicted proteins | sample TergutEmb28metaG_3_FD_89872 | JGI IMG/M metagenome (GOLD analysis project Ga0123355, IMG submission 89872) | Embiratermes neotenicus P1 segment gut microbial communities from Petit-Saut dam, French Guiana - Emb289 P1 | ecosystem: Host-associated > Arthropoda: Insects > Digestive system > Gut ... | reverse complement strand
TCGGTTAACAGTGTTTTCACCATACACAGCCTGTAAACGGCGATGAATTTCAGCTGGCGTTACGTTTTCAGCACTTAAAAATTCAGTCACCGCACGTTGCTTCGATCTCGTTGACATACCACCATAACACGACTCCATGCTAACATGCACTGTTTTAGAACCGATGTAGAGAAAGGAATGAAACTTTGCACCGCTGTGCAGAAGGGTTGTGGCTAAAAGAATACACTGCGCGCATCGCTACTTTGCTCCGTTGGCAAAATATTTCACTGTGTGCATTACTTATCAGCCGCTTCTCGTAGATACTTCTAAAGAAGGTCAAAGTATCGTTTTGTGGGCTTAAGTTTGTTTTTACAAACTTAATAAGTAATTTCAATGAGATACAGATTGAAGCGCCTCTCCCTGAACTGTTACATTTGTGTCTACAAAGCCTAGCATGTTTACACACGTGATTAACCGCACTGTCATTAACTGCTATGTTCAAACTGCACTTTCTAGAAATATCGAGCACATATCACAGAGTAAAAACATTTCCGAAACTGACACATCTAGGCGCCAACAAATCTTTTTCTTTCTTTCTTAGTCTTGACCTCTGTCTACCGACTCATTGTAGGTGTAGAGGTTATGTTGCCCTCGATCACACTCCATGACACACACACACACACACACACACACACACACACACAGCGGTAGGACTCCTCTGGAAGAGTGATCAACCTGACGCAGAAAACTCTACCTGATGACACACAACACTCACAACAGACAAACTTCCATGCCCACGGTGGGATTTGAAACCACAATCCCAACAAGCGAACGGTCGCAGACCTACACCTTAGACCCCGCGACCACCGGGATAGGCAGAAAAAAAAGGCGACGTAAAAAATAGGTCAGAGTGAAGTCTTTCTCCCTTCGCTTCACGACCGGCTCTACAGCATTGGTGAACTTCAGTATGTCACATGAGATACCAGAAAAATTTCGCCGTCCCTTCTCAGACAGTCTCTGTCTTGCTCCAAACTGGAACTCAATGTGTCAAAATACTGCGCTCAAACATCGCTGTTTTCAACAAAAGTACTGTATTATGCCTCCATCTTCAACTCAGTAAGTCAAATGGTACATCACAATGGAGTGTCACTTTCTCTTCTGCAACTACACTAAATACTGCACTCTCAGCTTTAACCCAGTATGTCAGATTAGAGACTGTAGTCACATTTCGCTTTCTCCTGTCCTGTCAGCATTTAGCGCGTCAACTGACAGAATGCATTCAAATACCAATACATCCTCTACAAGACATTTTATTTGCTCCTATCAGCAATACTGTAGATCAAAGGATAAACACAGATTGCAGTCAAATGACTGTCCCTGCCAACGTGGGTGTATGCACAGCTCCAGTACCGCTCATACCCTGTGCTTTCACATTGCAGAACCCTGCAACCTCTCATGCGTGTTTCTAGCTATTCCTGTGTAGGTACATATAGATATCGGAACTGAGATCTTAGTGGCTTACTTCACTGTGTGCATCCTTTACATAAAGCACACTGTATCAACTTATTACGGCAAGGTGTGTCTATCTTTTGACTTACAAGCATACTGGACGAATTGTTTTGAGATTTGTTACTGAAATCCACATTGGACATTATCGAGCGAATGAATTTTGGTCCTTAAAGTTCTGTTCAAAACGCATAATAAACCTTAAAGTCAAACAGAACTGTTACTGTTGTACGAACAGGGCAGGGTATAAATAATCGGCACATACGCACGTAGCACAAATAGAGTTTCCCGTACTACTTATGGTTGAAGTATATTCCGATATGCAGCACGTTTGTTGAAATACAAAATTTTTGATTGACTGATAAAAAAAATACTAACTAATTAACTAACGCACTAAAACTCACTGACTGTTTCCATGTTAAGGAGTCCCACTCGAGAATCTCACAGTCACCACCTCAAGAAATTTCTCTCCTTTTATGGAAACCAAAATTTCTTTGTTGCCCTTAGAAGGTCAGTGTACCTGTAAAAGTTAAAGGTAAAGCAGTCCCTTTACAGGCCTGGAGTGGCCCAGAGGGTTCCAGGAAGTTAAGGTTCCCAGATTATATGACAACGGCACAGGATGGTGTTAAGGTTGTCAGCCTTACGCACCGGCCGCCTTTACCCCCAGGAAATTCTCCTGGTACTCATTTCTGTTAGAGGCTGAGTCGACCCCAGCGCCATAGTGCGATCGGAAGGATTATGTCAATGAAAAATTCCAATGACACCAACTGGAATCGAAACAGCGACCTTCCGATTTGTAGCACAGCACCTTAACCACTGTGCCACCGCGGTCCCCTCAGCGCACTGTATATGAGAGTGGTTTCGATTTAATTCCGAAATAAGTATATCATTTAACCAACATTCCTTGACAAGTAGGACAGACACTTAAGAGATAATGGTGCTGTGCTGGTGTGTTTTCATTTAAATTTTTGAAATCATTAACAGATTTATACAAAACTTTTATGAAGGTTAAATTACTGAAGCTCAACACATTTTCATAATTTTTAATTTCCTACCATCTATAGACACAACATGTTGGACGTTGCGAAACTTTGCTACAGAAGCGACACTAACTAAATTTGTCTTGGGTGCTAAAATGATGCCTTGCAATACAGCTTGTAAATTTAGGTAAATCTGATGACTTCTGTAAAATATAATGTAATGACATGACTGTGATGCGAAAATATTCGGTAACTTCCAGTTTGAATGCTGCAATTACTGAAACACTGTCTAAACACTACGTGACAACAATCAGCTGTGTTGCTGAAATAGATGTCTAAGAGCAGGACGGTATATTTTATGCAGTCTGATCGGAACTGCTTGTTCTCTTTCTATGAATACCTTTATCTTGTTACACACCGATAGACAACGGAGATGCTCTCCAGGAGTGACGGTTCGACAGGCCACAGAAATAGAACGCTACAAAACGGTGACTGTGGAAATAAACTATAATATTTCAACACCCTATCCGTCTGAATGGGTAGCGTTGTTGTGGTGTCAGTCAGACGGAAGTGTAGTAGCCTATTTCAAACTTTGTTTTACTCAACTTGACGAAAGTGTACCCAAAAGTCACACTAAATAAATTTCCGAGAGCGAATTGCCCTGCGGTACACTAGTGAGGGTGTCAGATAGGGTGTGAGGTAGACAACCCCCAGCGGAATTTCGTCCATAGTTTCTCAGCCCGTTTTCCTTTAGTGTTATACGCCCTTGATATTACAGTAACTTGCCAATATACGAAATTCTGCACTCCAGTTTCAAGAACAATCTTGTTTGTTACGTGGTGGTTACATGCACAACTATGTCTAGATTCGTGATGCTGTGTTACTTTCAGAACACATGTGTTGAGCTCCTTGGGTGATTGAAAATTGGCTTTCAAAGGGTTAAAATAATGATATTCTGTGTAAGACCTGGCAGTTTTATGTTGTGCGTCCTCTCATGCACTGGACTCTCAACTCCTATGTGTGCTAACGAGGTTGGGAAAGTTATTCTTCATAACAAGAGAAGTGTTTCGTTTTCCTTTTTTACTTAGCGATTAAATTATTCGTGATAATTACTCATGATCATATTTGATTTGCCTTTTTATTTTGTGGTGTTTCGTACTGTGACCGACAGATTGGCGAAGAGCCACATCACCCTAAAATATGAAGGCGGAGTCGTGTTACAAAGAGCAGGTCTTTTAAGGAAGGAAGGATACGTCGGTAGCTCAGTCGGTATAGCGACCGACTAAGGGCTGGACGGTCTGGGATCGAATCCCGGAGGGGACGAGAATTTCCACCCGTACAGATCGGCCCTGGGGCCCACCCAGCCTCCTGTACAATGGGTACCGGGTCTATCCCGGGGGTAAAGAACGGCCGGGGCGTGCTGCTGACCACTCACCCCCTTCTAGTGCCGCGGTCATGGAGAGTAGAGCTATACCTCTACCCACCCTCTGGGCCACACCGAGCCTGTAACGGGATCACTTTACGTTTACAGTGCCAAACTGGTAGTCGAGAAATTGTTCTCAGGCTTTTATAAACCTTGAATATCAGCACTGCGTCACAATGAGTATGTTACTGTTTTTTTTTACAGCTAGCTGAATCCAGTTTATACCTCCACATACGCACTATTCTTTAGGCCCTTTTTAAAAGTTTTATTGCCCCGACTGTGAGGTTTCTTAAACTCTCTCTTCCCAACAGTGTATAGACTATGATTATCTTAACTCGCTCGTTGACAGTTAATTTAACTTGACTAATCAAATTTAGACTATTATTCGTACGGTAAAATGTGAGACAGACGGTACCGGCTCCCTGGATACCTGCTGCAGTTTCACCTGTCCGCTGTAGCTTCCTATGTGTGCGGACGTGAACGCTGGGCTAAACGTAGTATTCACAATACAGGTCGAGGTGTGTGGGAGAAGGATGGAAATGGAACAGCCGGGAAGGGCAGGCGGTGGGGCTGTGTGGTGGCAGTTGTACGGAGGAGGCTGCAGTTTGCTTTAACCTCTCTCAGATGGCGGGCGAATAGGATTCTCGGCGCTAGGGCACAAACGAACCATCACACGCCTCACACAACGTGCAGGGACTTTTTAAATCTTGCCAGCAGTTCACAGCAAAGGTGTGCTTCGTGACTCAAGGTAGGATCCCCATCACAGTAATTAAAGTGTGTGTAATTAGTAAGTGATAGTCTAATCACTGAGCGTGAGATTGATTTGCTAATGTCCTTTAAAGTCATATCGATCAGAATTCACGATGGATTGCTCATTTATTTTTCACATAATTATTTGTGATCAAATTAATTCGATGTGCACGTCTTTGAAATGATTCTAGTTAACTAAAACATTTATAATACCGATTAGTATATAATAGGAAATATTAAATTTATTTCACAGATTATATAAACAAGTTTGTAATTTCTTTGTTTATTACAATAACTAATAAATTTTATGTTGATTAATACGTATAATAATTTATGACAGGTTGTCACCACTTAACACTAATAAAGCAAAATCATGTTATCTTGCGTTTCACAAGAGACGTACAGACAAAGCCAAGCATCTTAATTATTTCACGACACGGACAGAAGAGATCAGATTCAAACTCCAGCCTATCTATTCCCAGTAATCACTGAATAGCAAGCTTCTTGTGGCTCAGTTACTCTGCGGGTAGTGATAATGAGGGGAAACATTTCTACATCTACCGGAAAATTAACACAAGCTAACAAGGCCTACAATTGTTATTGTTGTACCGAATTTATCCCTTCCTCTTATTTAACCAGTAAATGTATTCTAACTGAATTATCTCACTGAGGCACAGTAATTCTTGAGAAGCTAATGCTCAATCAGATAATCGAGAAGTTTCCTGTGTTAAAGGCGTCATCTGAAGTTTCATTTCACAAGCGCTCGGTAAACGAGTCAAACCTGACGGTATCAGTTACGGCATGGCATAAAAGCGCAGTAATTTTATGCTATAGTATGATGCATATTTATAGTACCTAAAAATTTACATAATAATTTTCCTCTTAAAATAACATGAAACAATATAGGCATCCCTGCAACTGAAGTCCTTACTTGAAGAAGTTTTTGTGTTTCACATGCATGTGCATGGAGTCTTATGATTGTTATAAATGTGTTGTCTTTTAAAGACTTTAACGTGATATCTTACGTCATTACTTTACATATAAATTTGCAGCCTTAAATATTCTTGACAGAACGACAGGTTTCGAAGTATACCTAACACGATCCAGTCACCGGTTACAAAATTTTGATGATCGAAGTTTATGTAAGAGAATCAATGAATCCTTCGCTGGTAATTCGTGCATGTGTTGCGAGTAGAATTCCCTATCTGGCGCACATTTCTATCAGTAAGTCACTTGTTATTTATATCACAATTTGCAAAATTATGCGAATGTCAGTCTACACTTCTCTGAATCTTCTGGGAATACTTGATGTGTAAATATTCATCATCACAGCAATTATGAATGTATGGGCTTGTACTGTACCTTGAAACATGACACGTCCTAAAGTTGTGATGGTGAAAGTCAGCGACGACATTACCTTTACTTTAATACCAGTTATTAATGGGTATAATTTTCTTATTAAGCATAAAATCCCTTACTTCGAAAACTAAAAAGAGGGCAAAGAGTGGAGAAATATATTAAAATGCAATACTAATTTTATTAATAAACAAATGAGCATTTTTTCGAACTTAGAGCAACACAATCTTAAAACACCCCAAAATAATTTCATTTTAACAGCGGTAAGACGATCTGTGTCTTCAGGGATATCCTTCATTCAGAATATTTTGTCGTCTGGTTTCCTAGCCAGAGACTTAAAATTTAAAATTAACCAAGCTATATATTTGTACTTGGTTTTATATGACAATAAAACATCGTAAATATTGGGAGAAAACTTTAGGTCATAGGTATTTGAGAAAGTGTGTTCAGGTAATGTCCCGAAATAAGAGGGACGAAACAACAGGTGTCGGAGGGATTTAAGCAGTGATCTGTAAGAAGAATGAGATGGCCAGGGCATGTAGGCCATTTGGGAAAAATAGCAAATATATCAAAGTTTTAGATTAAAACCCGTAGGAAATAATATGGTCAGGCAGGCTTAGACTGGAGGATGATATTAAAGTTGACCCCAAATAAGTAGTGCGGGAGAATGTGGTGTGAATTCAACTGAGGATAGCGCCCAGTGGAGGATTTTATGAATGAAGTAGAGGGTATTTGGCTTCAGTAAAAGAAGGAGAAATACGACTGTCAGCTTCCCAAGCAGAACTATTGCTGCATGCAGGTAGATAGTGAAATTTCATAGTACCGATAAAGTGAAATTAAGCTTATTTGTAACAATGAGGACTCAATTTATCTCAATTACAACATTTTTTTTTTCGGATTAAACTGTGTAACGCTTATGAAGAAGATTTTTAAAATCGTAAAATAAACATCGATTTTAAGTAGAGTTGTATTAAATCCTAGAGCGTTAAAATGAAACCGAAATCTGCCTTAGACTAATACAATAGGAATATTATTTCCTATTTTAGAATGTTGTAGGACGTTTACATTGAACATCGTCACTTCATTTATGATCTCTAAGTAATTTACACTCTTACGTATACCAGTAAACTTTCTCATATTAATGGTTGCATTTAATGTTTTCATGTTTTATCGTATAACGTAAATGTGTGCTGTAGATTTTAATAATTAAATTTGTCTTATGAGCAGCACAGAAGAAACAAATAACTCCTTGTATGAGGCACCGAACAAGAAAGTAAAATGTAGGATGATATCTAAATTTACTGTTACAGACTACCAGTATATTAATTCCCTGCAGGCAAATTTGTAAGATCAACGACCGGTTAAAATTATGACGTCGTTTATGTTCTAATTGTGCACCACACGTATTAAAAAAAATTAAATATTTTAAAAAACGAAGGAAAAATATAAACATTTCAGTTTAAAACACAAAATGTAACCATAAAATTTCATCTTAAGATCAGATAAAAACTGATTTTATGGGCTACAAAGAGTAACGTGACTTTTTCTGATATATTCTATATTGTCTGGTCTATATTAAGAACTTCAGAACCAAATTTTGACGTTTTGCTGACCGTGCATTTCAGTATAATTATCTCAGTAATTAACCAACTTTATGCACAAAGTTTTTTTTACAATAAGTTTATTTCAAGCCTCTACATGTTTCGAGCACATGTTTTCATCATCAGGAGGTCAAAATTGCATTACACAGCCTCTGGTATCATCACACCTATAGGTGGTCGTCTTGTGCACGAGACAGCCACCTATAGGTGTGATGATATCAGAGGCTGTGTAATGCAATTTTGACCTCCTGATGATGAACACACGTGCTCGAAACATGTAGAGGCTTGAAATAAACTTATTGTAAAACAAAAATTTTGTGCATCAAGTTGGTTAATTACTGAGATAAATACTCAGAACCAAAGTTTTGACAAAATCTAATTTCGATTTAATTTTTCAACGAGGCTTATATATATATATATATATATATATATATATTGTCTGCTCCATTACGGAAATTAATGCAAGACTGTAGGCACCTATCGTTTTAAACACCTTATAGTGATCAGGCTAGGGCCAGGGCTACCGAGAATCGTGTTTCGATTTACTGCTTAGGCGACAGATTTTTCTCTTCTCTAAAGCTTTCATGACACACAATTTGGATCCACTCGGCCTCCTGTTAAGCGAGTATGGGAATAGAGAGTAATGCGACATGAACTTGACCACTGTCCTGTAACCAGTGTTGAGGTTAAGAAGTGCATGCCATGGATATTCTATACGACAAATCACAAAGAAAATTTTAAAACTTCGTCATAAATCGAAAGTTTTCTAGTCACCGATTGTTTTTGTGATTTTAACACTTAAACATTTGGGTTTTCGAGGCAGATTTTGCTAATATGTATCTTGTTTTGAAGTCAGCACACAATGCATGCTGTATTGCCCAGTTAGGAAATATTATTGTTTGCTTTAAAGGCGAAGCACTTGTCCTTGTATCAGCAGTTTACTGTGAAGTTGCAGACAGTAAGGTTATCAGAAATGCTAGAGGTAGATCTTCCTCGAACCATCTTCGAAACTGGTTTCACGTTACAACATTTTGTAACATTTGTGTTATTGACGTAATCATAATCACATTTTCGTTTAGGCCTACATTCCATTTTTATTACGTTAACCGACTGTACCTAGCCTGAATTTATGTTAACAAGCGGCTTCCGAATGACTATAGACATGTTAATGACTTAGAATCAAATTATAGAATGCCCTAGGTAAGTACAACCATATGTAATATTCTTCTGCTCTCCAGGAGTTACAGCCGAATAATGGCAAAAGTAAAATCGTGTTAAGAAATGCTCGCTATCTATGTATTACATTCTGCCTTGCAGCATTAACCTAGCAGAATAACTGCACGTCCATATTGTATTGCATAGCCAATAGGCGATCATGTGACGGGGACGAGATTTTTTTTCTAGTGCATCTCATCGCCGTTATATATAGGTTATATTTTCTTAAGAGCAGTTATTCAAAATATATTTTCTTATATTTCCTTTATCTTTTATGTGAAAAATTAAAATAGGGTTTCTTTTCCTCAGGTTAGACTTAAAGGCGATCTCCAGGAACGTATGAGACTTTCCTGTTGTAACTTATACGTAAAGCAGTTTAGAAAAAAGGCTTCAGTATGCGGAACATTGATTAAAGTTTTTCCATCAAGTTATGTACACAAACTGCTAAACGTTTCGAAATAAATACCCTAATTTATCATAAAACTCCGATGCAAGTGTACTATAGGTAGTTAATTGTATCGAAGTGTTCCTTAAAATTGTAACAAACAAAATCTGAAAGAGACAATTATTACATCATATTAGACTTCATACTGCACATGTTACACTTCATACCGCTGTTCTGTCTATCACAGGCACAAGTCACAACCGTGGAAGTAAATACGTAAATGAATTAGCACTTAACCCGCAGCTTTCTTTGCAGATAAAGCCATTATCAGAGGAATAAGGTAACTGTCTTCCAAAAAATGTAGCTACAGAAATTTGTATTTATATTTGCAGTTTTAAAAAAATGAGTGAACTTGTCGATCGGCGACCTTTTGATTTTTCAGACTTCTTAGCTAGCTGTTATATGATCATGAACTCGGGGTATGGGAAAATTATGGGAAAGCCAAAGACAACAAATTTTAGGTAGTCGTTATAAATTTGTCAGTTATATTCTTAACGTCTTGACAAACAAAGAGAAAAATAAGTTGCTGCTGAGAAGTCAATAAATATTTTCTACAAATGCATAAGAATTTTAACTATCGCCGATATTTCTACTAGACCGAGAATCTTGCTGTACTCCCAGATTGTGATCATAATTGATTCGTAATTGTTTGTAAATGAAAGGGCGCAGTTATTTTTAAAACTGTAAATGTAAATGCAAACCTGCTCGCTACGCGTGTTTGGAACAAAGGATCGGCATGAAGAGAGACTTCGGCCAAAACACTTTAGTTTTATATAAATTATTATCATGTTATTATAATCTAATGGTTGTTATCTGCACTTGAAAAATTATCAAATTCGCTGGTGTAAATTATCTGATTATTTTCACTCAACGTAAACAATTTCGAAAGGAGGAAAATAATTCGTTGTGTGTGAGTGTGAGATGTTTCATTGTGATAAGAGAAGCTACGAATCAAAACAAGCCATTGAACTTGGCTGCAGTCATCACTTTCATTCTGAATGTGATTTTGGGATTAGGGAAAAGCCGTTCCGTCAAGCAGTTAGGAATAACAACTGAGCAATTTTTCCGGTGACTTTATGCTGTTGTTTTCTATACATTTTAATACATTTCACTATTTCCAAGAGAAACACAGAAAATGCGAAAATCTGAAGTTCGCCTTCCCAGTTTTAACAAAGAAAACGCGATGACTCAAAATATCAGCAGCAGATTTAAAATCGATCATAATCGATAGCTTGTAAAAAGCGATAATGCATATCGCTTAGGTACCTCGTAAATAGCTATATTTGCTATCGACCATGCTCTATTTTGTTACTATTGTTATCATTGTTGCCCTTAAATTTGTCTTCGAATTTGTGTAGTATCTTACAAAAAATATAGTCTGTCTAAATTATGAACAAAATAACATTTTATGAACATAACTGCACGTTGGTCTTCATGTGAAATACCTGACTTTGTCCGATTTCAACCAGAAACAGAATGTTTCAACAAATGTTAGTACACAATTTCTTTTATTAAATTTCATGATAACACTCTTCCATAAGACGGACAGACTTAAGGAGGCTAATGTTAGGTACTTGAAACTCGTTTGTCAGCGCACCAAAAAAGTGAAGTTCCAGAAGGATATATCGGGCTAGAGGGATGCGAAAAGTGACAACAGAAGCGCATGGCGTTACAATGAGTTGAAATATATTGATTAGGCGCTGCGGAGACAAGTGCTCACAGGTATTATTACACTACCTCTGTTAACCGAGCATTGACCTGCGCTACGATTGGTAGAAAAGAGATAAGACCTCCTTCAGGTAAAATGGCTTTTACAAAGGTCGGAAGACCAAACCACTATATATGGCTGGAAGGTGCATTGTCATGGGCTGAATGACCGACCGGAGCTCATGTGCAAAAATATTCAATAAAACACTTTTTTAATGCAAGCAATGGATGCTAAATTTCCACAAAGAGCCATGAAACTTTAGCAAATAATTTTATAAGTGAAAAGGAGAGAAGAATTAATTCCATTCTTAAAAAAAACTTAACTATATTAAGCTACTAGGTCCACATTCATTTAGAAATGTGTGTACAGTTTGTAAGCTGTTTGTTACGATTTTATTAGCACCATAACTTCTCAAGTAAGGGTGGAGAGATCGCAAAAAGTAAGGAACTGAAGATGATCACGCCCTATGTTCATAATATGTTGTCGGTAACGGTAAAAGATATATGATTCATATAGTAATAAAGGTGTGTTAAGGGCTAAAATCTTATTCTTTTAAAACTACAACTAGTATAAAAACAAAAGTATTATGCAAATCAAGATCGTGTTAAGGATTCCGAAACGTTGATCTTAGACCTATAATTGCCATAGTAAATGCAATGTAGCGAATCTGCTCGTACTGAATTCTCATATACTACTTGTATATGTACCAAATGAACATAACTCAAAACGCGAATGGACTAGAACTGACCATACGCACTTTCTCGGCCACTTCTTCGCCACACGTGCATTCCTGGCTGCATTACCTGCTCGCTACAGGTGGCAATCTACTTGTCCACAGTTTTGGTGACTAATTTCTGTTTTTTTGCAGACCTTCGCCAAAGTAATCCAAAGATATGAATGAGTAGATTTGTGGCGTTTTCTGCACATACTTACGGAACTAAATAGATGCAAAAGTGCTATAATAAACCTTGTTTCATTACCTGAAGACAAATATCAGAGGTGACAATTAGATATCAAACGACCAATGTTGCAGACTGGAAATGAGATATATCTTACTTTTAATTAAAAACACGAAAGCATTTTAATCATCACTTTTTACGATTAGAAGAGGAAAAAGAGGAACTTCCACGCACTTTGTGCCCGTGTCAAATGGATGTATCACATTTGGCACCTTAGTCACGACTTGAAATGGTATATTGTCAGTTTATCTAGTGATAACACGTATCGAAATTTCACGAAATCAGAAGCGAAAAGAAAGAAACACTGCGCGTCATTAAATACACAAATGACAGTCCTGAAACCTGATATTATGCCTGCCATACATACTTCACAGGGTCCAGGCCACGGCATGGACGACTGAGAAATCGCGGTTCATATTACGGCGAGGACAACACAATTTTACCTTCTCTAAAGCTTCCAAACCGGCTGAAGCCCGTTTGTTCCTGTATTCAGTGGATATCGGGAGCTATTTCCCGAGGGTAAAAGCGGTCGGTGCATGAATCTGTCACAACTCAGTCCCATGATGAGATTAGAATGAGTGACGATGCACAGCCATTTGCTCATAAGCATTCATGCTTTGGACAGGGACAACTTCAGTTACACTAAATAACTCAAACGACTACACAAAGAAGTCCCTTGAAAATTACAATTTTCATACGCTTCAAACACCTTCAGTGTTTCCAGTAAATTTTGTAAAATAGAGATGTTAGTGAAATGGTATGCCATCGCCATATGTACGAATGACTGAATTCGAAAACATGAGCCATTTTGTGACTGGGAACATAGTGTACATTTCAGTAAGTTTAATGGCGAACACGAAATTGATTTGTGAGTGAGAGTCTTCTGTTGCGCCAAATCACACTCCACGACGCACCACTGTCAGTAGGACTCCTCTGGATGAGGCATCGACCGCTCGCAGAGACCTCTATTTTTACAAACAACGTTCACAAGAGTCAGACATCTACGCCCCCGGCGGGATTCGAACCCCTCAATCTAATCAAGGGAGCATCCACATGACTACAGCTTGGGTTGGTCATTCACTTTCATTCGAAGAATAAACAATAGTGATGAGAAATTTCAGTTGTTTGGTTGAACTGTTGTTAAAGGAAGTTAAAATATGCAACGGAGAGGTTGCATTCTGAGAATGGATACTGATATTGTACACAGAGGGTAGCGTGAAGAGGTTCGTTCTTACGTTAACAGACATTTGGTTGTAGGGTTACTAGAAAGACGTGGCGGCATGAAGAATTGTCTGTCGCTCGCTATGTAACAAGAGTGTAATCAGAAGTAATTGCCATGACCACTACGTACTTTGGCCTAGTTATGACTCGTTAAGGAACTTCTAATGGGTTATCTCGGAAGGTTCTTATGACAGTAATGTTGTGTTTACATCTCAGTTTAAAGTCAGACATATAAGTAATAAAGGAAAAAGCTATTTATTTGTGAACGCGAAGAATAATTTTGTGATTATTTTAGAGATAAGAAAATTAATTTTTGTTTTTAAGCTTTCGCCGTGTTCTAAATGTAATATATTCCTTTTTGGGTAATTCCCCGGCGTCTGAGTTCATTCACCTGCCTATGAAGATGGAACCGATAGTGAGTTCCGAAACGTCGGCAATTAGAACTCAGATGCCGGGGAATTACCCAAAAAGGAATAAATTACAAGAAAATTAATATTAATATAAACACCGGGAAAAAGTAGGAAACACGAATAGACACTTTCTATATACAGGGTGTCCCAGGAGGAATGTGCCAGACTTCGGGAGGGTGTTCCTTATGTTAAAGTATACCGATATAACCCAAAACATCTATGTCCAAAGTGGAACGGTTACGGAGATAATGGCCAGAGAAAAGTGAGGTCTTCTTGCGGGTCCGCGCACTGTACCTGTCGGCTGTCAATCTTCCCCCCCATCGGCCTTGAGTGTAGTTTCGTATGACGCGATTTCAGCTGGCGGTGGCCAGTGAACTTCACTGCATAAGAAATGCGCTGCGTGCACTGCATACGCAGTTCAGTTTAAGGCTGCTTTGAGAATGGATGGCAGGTTAGTTGTGCGGTGTTGCTAAAATGCCTTTTGTGTTTTCCCACGTGGAATATTGTGACATGCATTTTGTGTATGGATTTTGCGATGGCAATGCACGTGCTGCTGTTCAAGAATACC
>Ga0123355_10010646_pt1 | contig 14123 bp, 13 predicted proteins | sample TergutEmb28metaG_3_FD_89872 | JGI IMG/M metagenome (GOLD analysis project Ga0123355, IMG submission 89872) | Embiratermes neotenicus P1 segment gut microbial communities from Petit-Saut dam, French Guiana - Emb289 P1 | ecosystem: Host-associated > Arthropoda: Insects > Digestive system > Gut ... | reverse complement strand
CAGCTTGGTCGCAGGCTGGTGGGGCATCCCCTGGGGACCGATTTTCACGATTCAATCGCTGATCACCAACTTCAAGGGGGGCAAGGATGTCACCGCCAGCGTCAGCCCGTACTTGATGTCAGCAGCCGCAGCGCCGGCCGCGATAGCCGGCAAGGCTTGAGCCGGTCATCCCTGTTGCCGATGGCAGGTCGGGTTGTCGCTGAGCTTTTCCTGACCGCTGTTCTTGTCCAGTCCCTGCCACCCAGGCTGCGCGACGCCTCCCATTTGCAGCGGCATGTTGCCGGGAAGCGCGTTTCGACGGCGATCCAATCCTCGGGATTCACCATCTATAATGGCCCCATAGCGGATAGACTCCGCTCCTTGAATGGGAAGTGAGCGCTCCTGCTCCAACTCGACCGGAGAAACGATCCAACAAGAAGCAGGTGATCATCCTGCTGGCGATCGCGGTAGTTTTGCTGTTCGCCGTGCTGGTTTCGCAGACGGCCTTCAACACCACTATTTTGCAGGCGAGCAGCAATCAGCAGGCAGTCGTTTTCTACGCCCTGTCGCTGCTGATTTCCCTTCTCTTCGTGGCCCTCACTTTCGTTCTGGCGCGCAATCTGCTCAAGCTCTTCGCCGAACGCCGAATGGGGGTGCTGGGATCCAAGTTTCGCACCCGCATGGTCGCCGGCGCCCTGCTGCTGTCGTTCGTCCCCGTGATGGTGATGTACTGGTTCGCCTACGGGTTGATGAACCGCTCGATCGACAAATGGTTCTCCACGCCGGTGGAGGAGGTACGCTCCGATACCCAGGCGATGGCTTCGCTGCTGGACAAGTATGCCCAGCAAAACGCGCGCGCCGAAGCGGGCGCCCTGGCCGCATCTCCGGAGGTTGAACGCGGGTTCTCCGGTTACGGATTCGCCGGCGTGGTCCGTGCGTTTCAGCGCCACCACGCAACCCTCCAGGGTGGATTTGCTCTGGCCATGAAAGACGGCAACCTGGTGGCCAGTTTCAACGCTCCTGCCCCCTGGTCCGCGCTGCAGGGGGCCCTGCCGCTCGCCGAGGTTGAAGCCGGGCGTCCGGTGCAATTCTCCTGGCAGCAGAAGGATTACACCCTGGGCAGCGCCCCGGTGGCCGACGGCGGGTTGATTCTGGTGGCGATTCCGCTGCCCCCTGAATTCTCACAAACCTTGCACCAGCTGGAAGCCAGCCAGCAACGATATTTCCAGTTGAGCAACGAGCGCCGCCGCGTGCGCCAGACCTATATCGGCCTGCTCTTGCTGCTCACCATGATGGTTTTGTTTGTGACCACGTGGCTGGCCCTGTTCCTGGCGAAGTTGGTGACCCGTCCGCTGGCTGCCCTTGCCGAAGCGACGCAGGAAATCTCTCGCGGGCGCCTGGACTATCGCGTGGACGTCCGGGCTGCCGACGAGATCGGCGACCTGGTTCGCTCCTTCAATCGCATGGCCGAGGAACTGGAAGCCAGCCGCCAGCAGCTCGAGACTTCGACCCACGATCTGGGATTGGCGAACACGGAAGTGGATCAGCGGCGCCGCCAGATGGAGACGATCCTCGAGAGCATCCCCACGGGCGTGGTCTCGCTTGACGCCAACCATCGCGTTACCCACGCGAATCAGGCCTTGATGCGTATGTTTCACCCGGAAGCCGGACACGATACCGCGGCCCTGATTTCCCGGGGCGCGGCTCTGGCCGATGTGTTCCCCGCCGACGTTTTGGAGGATCTGGAGCCTTTGCTGCGGCGGGCCGATCGCATGGGTATTACGACCAGCCAAATGGAAATGCCGCTGTCCCACGGATCCCTGAATGCCGCCCTGACCGTGGCGCCGCTTCGCCATCAGGGAGAACGCTCCGGCTATGTGGTGGTGCTGGAAGATCTTTCGGACCTGTTGAAAGCGCAGAAGCAGGCGGCGTGGCGGGAAGTGGCGCGCCGTGTGGCACACGAAATCAAGAACCCGCTTACGCCCATCGCCCTGTCGGCGGAGCGCATTCAGCGCCATCTGGACCGCGCCACCCCGGGCGACCCGGCATCGGCCGCGGTGGTCCGTTCCTGCGCCGAGACGATTGCGGGCGCGGTTGAGACGGTGCGCCGCCTGGTCGACGAATTCTCCACCCTGGCCCGCTTCCCGGTGGCCAAGCCGCAACCCGCCGACATCAACGAGATCGTCGAAAGCGCTCTCTGTCTGTTCTACGGGCGCCTCGATGGAATTGGTCTGCACAAGTCGCTGGCTTCCGATCTGCCTCACGTCATGGCCGACGATGAGGCCATCAAGCGGGCGATCGCCAACCTTGTCGACAATGCCGCGGAAGCCTCGCAGAGTTCGGTCGTGCGCGAGATTGAAATCTCGACCGCGTTGGTTGCAAGCCGCGACGCGGTAGAAATCACGGTGGCCGACACCGGCCACGGCGTGACGCGCGAACTCAAGGAGAAACTCTTCCTTCCCTATTTCTCCACGAAAAAGCGCGGTACGGGACTGGGCCTTGCCATCGTCAGCCGCATCATTGAAGATCACCATGGCTCGATTCGCGTCGAGGAAAATCGCCCGGTCGGGGCGCGATTCATCGTAGAACTGCCGGTGGTCACAGAATCCGCGCCGGCGGTTGCCGCCTCCAAACATGCGAAACATTCTTATCGTTGACGACGAAGCCGGGATCCGCGATTCTCTGGCCGGCATTCTGGCCGACGAAGGCTATGCTACGTCGTCGGTGGAGAGTGGCGAGGCCTGTCTGGAACAACTGCACAAGAGCGTTTTCGACGTGGTTCTCCTCGATGTCTGGCTGCCGGGCGTTGACGGACTGGAAACCCTGGCCAAGATTCGCGAACTCGACAACCCCCCCGAAGTGGTGATGATCTCCGGCCACGGCACCATCGAAACGGCGGTGCGGGCAACCAAGCTTGGAGCCTATGACTTCCTGGAAAAGCCGCTCAGCATCGAAAAGAGTCTGATCGTGGTCAAGAACGCGATCGAGGCCAACCAGCTGCAGCGGGAAAACGTCGACCTGAAAAAGCAGCTGCAGGCCAAGAGCGTCATCGTGGGCGACAGCATTCCCATGAAGGCTTTGCGGCAGCAGATCGCTGTCATGGCGCCCACGAACGGGCGCGTGTTGATCTACGGGGAATCGGGAACGGGAAAAGAACTGGTGGCGCACGCCATTCATGCGCAGAGCCTGCGCAAGGACGAAACGTTTGTCGAGGTCAACTGCGCGGCCATCCCCGAGGACCTGATCGAGAGCGAGTTGTTCGGACACTGCAAAGGATCGTTCCCGGGGGCGGCGGCCGACAAAGAAGGCAAGTTCCAGCGCGCCCACGGGGGCACGCTTTTCCTCGACGAGGTCGGCGACATGAGCCTGAAGACTCAGTCGAAGGTACTGCGCACCCTCGAGGAACAACGCTTCACCCCCGTGGGCAGCGACGAGACCATTACCGTCGATGTTCGGGTCATCGCTTCCACCAACAAGGATCTGGAAGAGGAGATCTCGCGCGGCAACTTCCGGGAGGATCTGTTCTATCGCCTCAACGTGATTCCCTTCTTCGTCCCGCCGCTGCGCGAACGCAGGGAAGATATCCCGCTGTTCACCCGGCATTTTTTGAAGGAACTGGCGGCGACTTATGGACGGCGGCCGCGGGAAATTACCGACGATGCCATTGACGTCCTGATGCGTTATTCCTGGCCCGGCAATATCCGCGAACTGCGCAACGTGATTGAGCGAATCGTGATCATGAATCCCACCACGACCCGGTTCGACGCCAAACACCTTCCGCCCCTGGTCTACCGCGATGGCGGACGCCGGGTCCCGAAAAGCGAGTTCTCCACGCTGCATCAGGCCCGTGACGCCTATGAGCGCGACTACATCCTCAAGAAGCTCGACGAAACCCACGGCAACGTCACCCGCGCTGCGGAAGTGCTCGGACTGGAGCGCAGTCATCTTTACCGCAAGATGAAGGCCCTGGGGATTGCAGCCAAGGAGTAAGGACGCGGGACTCGATCCTAGCGCTTCACCATGTGAATCTCGGTCCCGTTTCTGCGGAACTTCACTTCGTCCATCAGCTGATTGATGAGAAAAATGCCGCGGCCGTGGTTGGAATACAGGTTCTCGCCGCGGGTGCAGCTGGGAATCGCTTTGGGGTCAAAGCCTTCGCCGGGGTCGCGCACAATAATCAGCACGCCGCGCTGCTCATCGCACGCCACCAGGCACTCGACGGTTTTGCTGGGATCTTCCTTGGCGCCATGAACCACGGCATTGGCGAGGGCTTCCTGCAGGGATAACTCGATTGCGTCTTGCTTGCCGTTCAGGCACTTGGTGTCGCGGATGGCCTGCATCACCTGCTCGACAACCGGGTCCACCGCTTTGCGGTCAGCCGCCAGCGTGACCCGCAATCGCAGGTTCAACTTCTCCGGATCGAAGTCGTATTCTGCAATTTGTGCTTCGGAAGTATCCCCAGCTTCCATGGTTCGCCCGTGCTTTCTTATCGGCCCAGCGCTTGTCTAGATTCTAGTGGAGCAATCGAAACTCGGCAATGATGGCCGGGGCGGTGAGTTCGTCAATCCGGTACAATTTCAGTCTTTGCTGTTATTTGTGCGGTCGTTCTCGGGTGCATCGGCGGAGTCGGTGGGCTCGGCGAGCATTCGATGTTCGAGTTGCCTTCTCCAGTCGAGCTCCTCGACGAATCGCCGCGAGTCGCGCCAGCTGGGCTCCGCCTTGACGTAGAGTTCGAGAAAAACCTTGGTGCCGAGCATGCGTTCGATGGCGAGCCGGGCGGAGGTCCCGATCTTTTTGAGCATCTGCCCGCCTTTGCCGACCAGGATTCCCTTTTGCCCGGCGCGCTCGCAATAGATCGTCGCCGCGATGCGCGTGAGGCGCTTGCCTTCTTCGAAGCTGTCGACCATGACGGTGGTGGCGTAGGGAATCTCTTCGCCGGTATTGAGCAGCACCTGCTCGCGGATGGCCTCCGCTGCCATGAAGCGCGCAGGCTGATCGGTGATCTGATCTTCGGGAAAGTACGCGGGGCCGGCGGGAAGCGCCCGCAGGATCATGTCGAGCAGGTCCTCAAGCCCGCTGCGCTTGAGGGCGGAAATGGGGACCACTTCAGCGAAGTCGTAGAGCTGGCGATACTCGTCGATGATGGGCAAAAGCTTCGATTTTTCCCGGATCAGGTCGACTTTATTCAGGATGAGGAACGCCTTTGTTCCTGCACGCTTCACCAGGTCGAGCGCAAACTGATCGCGGGGATCGAACTTGTGGGTGACGTCCATGATCCATAAAACCAGATCACAGCCTTCGAGCGCCTCGCGCACTTCGACCATCATTTTGCGTCCCAGAGAACTGTCGGGCTTGTGAACCCCGGGAGTGTCGATCAGCACAATCTGCCCGCCCGCTTTGCCTTTCGCCTGGGGAACATGAACCACTCCCTGAATGCGGTTGCGGGTGGTCTGGGGCTTGGGCGAGATGATGGCCAGTTTCTCGCCCACGAGGGCATTGAGCAAGGTGGATTTGCCGGCGTTGGGCCGACCCAGAATACAGACGAATCCAGAGCGAAATGGCATGAAATGACTCCGGCTCGCGCGGCTTCCGGAGGGAAGCCGGGAGCGGTTCATATCAGGTTCAATTGTTGCGGCTGCACGGCAGTGACTCGCACCCGCTCGACTTTGCGGTCGGTGGACTCGAGAACTTCGAAGCGCAGGCCATCCTCCTCCACGATCTCACCTTTGCGTGGAATTCTGCCCGCCAGCTCGCTGACCAGCCCGGCAATGGTGGCGGATTCTTTTCCTTCGGGCTTGGTGCCGAAAAGCTCGCCCAAACGATCCACATCCATGCCGCCGGAGACGATGAATCCGCGGTCGCCGTCGCGCACGACTTCGGGCTTGTCGCGTTCGTCCCGAATCTCTCCCACGATTTCTTCCACCAGATCTTCGATCGTCACCAGCCCTGCGACTCCGCCATATTCATCGACGACAATGGCCATGCGGATGTTCTGCGTCTGCATCTCGCGCAGCAGGTCGCTTCCCAGCTTGCTCTCGGGAACGAAGTGAACATCGGTTCGCATGATCGAGTCCAGGGTACGCAGGCGGGCCTCACTGTCCGGCACCTGCAATACGTCCTGCGCGTAGACGATCCCCTTGATATTGTGAATGCTGCCTTCATACACCGGCACGCGCGAGTAGTGCCTGGTGCTCAACATCTCGATGAAGCGCTCCACGGTGGTGTTCGTGGGAACGGCAAACATGACCGGCCGCGGCTTCATGGCCTCGCGCACCGTCTTGCCGCTGAACTCCACCACCGACTGGATCAAGTGGCGATCGCCCTCCTGAATGATGCCCTCCTCCTGGCCGGCCTCAATCAGTGCGTCGACGGCCTCGGCTGAGGTCTCGGGTTCTTCACTCGTGTTCTGCCTGGTCAGCGAGGCAACCGACTGCAGAAAGCCCAGCGCGATCGTCACCGGCAGAACCAGGTAGATCACAACCCGCAGTACCGGCGTCCAGTGAACCAGCCACTCTCCCTTGGTGCGGGAGAAGAACACGAACGGCAGAAAGCGATTGAACAGAGTCACGATCAGAAGCAGGCTGATTGCGATCTGCAGGATCTCGTAGATATTCCAGAGAGGATCGCGGAAAACAAGAAAGCCGATGAGCAGAGCAATCGCCGCCGTCGTCAACTGGGTCAGCACCGCCATCGACAGCGAAGCCCGGCTGCGGCTGGCCTTCAGTCGGGGCTCGACTTTGCGCTCGAATACGTCGATGTTGTGCTGGAAATCGCGCGAGAGGAACCTGCCCAGTTCCTGATACACGCGGTCGACATAGGAGACCAGCGTGAGCAATCCGATCAGCAGAAGAAGCGAAAAGGCGACGGCGAGATTCATGCCTTCCTCTGCTTCTTTTTCCGCGGGCGCGGGTTCGGTCGAACAGCCGCGGATGGGCGATGGTCGGCAACCGTGCGTGCGATCAAGGCCGCAGGAAGCCCGAGCCGGTGGCGTAAATTCTCTTCCTTCTCCGCCATCTGACCATTATCGCGCTCATGGTCATAGCCGGCCAAATGCAGAATCCCGTGCAACGCCAGAATCTTTACTTCCTGCGCGGGCGAGTGGCCGAACCGGATGGAATTTCGCGCTGCAATGTCCGCCGATATGGCGATCTCGCCGGCGCCGCGAGCCGGCTTGGGATCGCCCTCACGGGCCGGGCCGGCGGGAAACGACAACACGTCGGTGGCCTTGGGTTTCCTGCGAAAACGGGCGTTCAGGGAACGCATGGCAGGGCTGCCGGTGACCAGAACATTCACAGTTCCCCGCAAGCCGGCGGCCCGGCGCGCCCGCAGCAGGAAGCGCTCCAATGTGGCAGGACTCAATCCCGCGACTGTCTTGTCGAAGATCACCAAGCCGGCAACCTCATCGCTTTGAGCGCACGCCGATCGAACCAAAAACAAACGGGAGAGCCCATCGCAGGCTCTCGCGCTGACTATGAAACTATTGCCTGGTTTCGGTGGCGTTGACTCGGTCTGCCGGGGAGGCCACGGCCGGTTTCTCCGCCGCCAAAACGTCCCCACTCTTCGGCTCGGTCAGCAGAAGCATCTGCTGCTCAGCAACCCGCGCCCGGTGCTCGTCGTAGGCGCGCACGATGCGCTGCACCAGGTGATGCCGCACAACATCGGCTTCGTCGAAGTGCACAAACGCCAGCCCGTCAACGTTCTTGAGCACATCGACCGCCTCGAGCAGTCCGCTGCGGCGGGCATTGGGCAGGTCGATTTGGGTGACGTCGCCGGTGATCACAGCTTTCGAATTAAATCCAAGGCGGGTCACGAACATCTTCATCTGTTCCGAGGTGGTGTTCTGGGCCTCGTCGAGAATCACGAACGAATCGTTCAGTGTACGGCCGCGCATGAAGGCGATCGGCGCGATTTCGATGACATTCTTTTCGAGATAGCGATCGACCTTCTCCGGATCGAGCATGTCATACAATGCGTCGTACAGCGGGCGCAGATACGGGTCAATCTTGTCCTGCAGAGTGCCGGGCAAGAATCCGAGCCGCTCCCCGGCTTCCACCGCCGGACGCGCCAGGATGATGCGGTTCACCCGCTTGGCCAGCAGCGCCGAGATCGCCATCGCCACCGCCAGATAGGTTTTTCCCGTTCCCGCCGGGCCAATGCCAAAGACCATGTCGTGCTTCTCGATCGCCTCGAGATAGCGGCGCTGGTTGCTGCTCTTCGGCTGGACGGTGCGCCGTCCGAAGGAACGCTGCTTGCCGGCGTCGGCCAGGCCGCGCAGCGTCGAATTCGGGTCCGACGTCAGCACGCGCAGCATGCTGTTAAGATCGCCGTTGGCGAAACTGTAGCCGGAGCGGTGCAGAGTCTCGTAGTCAGAGAACACCTGCTCGGCGCGGGCCACATCGCGCTGCGCGCCTTCGATCTCGATGCAGTTCGACCGCAGATTGATGGTGACGTTCAGCCCGTCTTCCAGCAGGCGCACGTTCTCGTCCCGCGTGCCGAACAGTGTCTCGATGTTGGGGCTAACCCCGATGCTCTTCTTCATGCGTTTGTTCTGCGCTGGCGCGCTTCCGAAGGCTGGAACGCAGGCTTCGATCCTGCGCACACGGAACACACCAACACCTGCTTGGACAAAGCAGGATTTTGCTTGGAGACGGGATCAATCGAAATGCCGGTGCCCGAGGGGCAGGTCACTACCATTGCATAAAGCCTACCCTGCGGTGAAGAGAGGAGTCAATGGGACTAAATCCCTAGGTCCGGGCGGGATTTCGATCAGCCCCTTCGACGAAAGGCCCCGATTCACCTTCGCCTGGCCGGGTGTTTTGCCGCGGTGGCTTCTCCTGGAATCTTCCAACTGTCTCCAACTGTTTGACCAGTCGAAAGTTGCTCCCCTATAATAAACAATTCGGAACCAGCCGAATATCTCTCTCGATACAAGAAGGTAACGAAGCAGACATGGCCAATCATCTTTCGGCGCTGAAGCGCGCCCGCCAGACCGAACGCCAGACCGCGCGCAATCGCGCCAACACCTCTGCCCTGCGCACCCAATTGCGCGAGCTACGTGAGACCATCGCCAAGGGCGACAAAGCTGCTGCCGGGCAAGTCTACCGCAAGACTGTCTCCGCGCTCGACAAGGCCATCCAGAAGGGCACTTTGCACGAGAACACCGCGGCACGCTACAAATCCCGTTTAGGCAAACATGTCGCGGCGATGAAGTAGGTTCGTGGACCTGAGGGCGAAAAAGATCGCCAGTCCTTCCACCGGGAACGCGCCACCGGGAACGCGGTGGAAGGGTCTTCTGTTTTGGTCTGATGGGCGGCAACTCGGGGTTCGTCCAGCCCGGGCAAAGGGGAATTCCCGCGGGGAGCAGATGGCTCGAGGGGGCTGCGGGAGCGCCGGCGGGATCCTGCACTTCCCGCCATGCTCGAGCTGAGCGCTTCCTCGCGCAGCGCCGGTCGCGGCTGCCGTGACCAATCCCTGCTGCAGCATCCCCTGATGTGTCGGCCTCGAGGCGGAACCCATCGACTGTCACGAGTCGTCCTGGCCGGCTCCAGCGCGAACAAAAGAAATAAACTTTTGTCCGGACCGGCGCATCTCTAAGCTTCTCCCTTCAAAAGGCGATTACCCGGGACAACCGTAATGCCGCCGGCCGAAGACAATTCCGCTCCCCTCGCGATCAATCCCTGGTTGATCGCGGCCGCGGTCATGCTCGCGACCTTCATGGAGGTTCTCGACACCTCCATCGCGGCCGTGGCTTTGCCCTACATCGCCGGGAGTCTTTCTGCCACCAACGATGAGGCAACCTGGGTGCTGACCAGTTATCTGGTGGCGAATGCCATCATTCTGCCCGCCAGCAGCTGGTTTTCGCTTCGTTTTGGAAGAAAGAGATTTCTCATCGCCTGCATTGCCATCTTTACCGTATCCTCGTTCGCCTGCGGAGCGGCCACCAGCCTGGGTTTGATCCTGATCGCCAGAGCCGTGCAGGGTGCCGGCGGGGGAGCGCTCCAGCCGCTCTCGCAGGCAATTTTGCTCGAAAGCTTCCCTCCCCAGAAGCGTGGTATGGCGATGGCTGTGTTTGCCCTGGGAGTGGTTGTGGCGCCGGTGCTAGGGCCAACGCTTGGGGGCTGGCTTACCGACACTTACTCGTGGCGGTGGGCGTTCTACATCAACATTCCCGTTGGAATATTCGCCATTTTCATGATCTCGCGGTACGTGGAGGATCCTTCCTATATAAAACAGGCGCGTCCCGGAAAACTGGATGCCGTCGGCCTCGGGATGCTCGCCCTGTGGCTCGGGTGCCTGCAGATCATTCTCGACAAGGGTCAGGAAGACGATTGGTTCGGCGCAACCTGGATCCGCTGGGCATTCGCCATCTTAATCGTCGCCTTCGTCGCTTTTCTGATTCGCCAATTCCGGCACAAAGAGCCTCTGGTCGACCTGCGCGTATTCCGGCACCGCAACTTCACTTTGGGATGCCTGCTGATCGGCCTGTTCGGGGCTGCGATCTACGGTCTGGTCACGCTGCTGCCGCTGTTTTATCAGGAACTGATGGGCTATACGGCGCTGGCGGCTGGTTGGGCAGTCAGTCCTCGCGGGATTGGAGCTATTGTGGCGATGCCCGTTATCGGCTACCTGACGGCCAAGATCGATAACCGCTGGCTGATCATGTTCGGGTTCATGATGTTTGGCATCGCCAGCTTATGGTTTGGCCACGTCAATCTCGAAATTGGGCAGTGGAGTTTAATTTGGCCCATCCTGATTAGCGGCTTCGGCTCGGGATGCGTCTTTGTGCCCCTGTCCACCACCGCCATGGCGTTCCTGAAAAATCAAGAAATCGGCAACGCCAGCGGCCTTTACAATCTGGTGCGCAACATCGGAGGCAGCGTCGGGATCTCGGTCGTGAACACGATCGTGGCGCGCCATGAGCAACTTCACCGCAACGAGCTTTCCGCTTATCTGGACCGCGGCAGAATCGCTGTGGAGGGCTCGCTTCACGGCCTCGAGAACTACCTGTTCGCGCAAGGAGCATCGCCGGCAGACGCCACGCAACGCGCCTATGGCCTTCTGGGAGCCGACCTTAGCAGCCAGGCCCGGCTCTGGGCTTATGTGGACGATTTTCGTTACATGGCGCTGATGTGTTTTTGTTGCGTGCCCATCGTATTCGCGCTCAAGAGGTCGGTGGGGAAGAAAGGCGCGCTGAAAGCCGGGCACTGACTGACTGCCTAGACTGGCAGTTGTTCCTGCATCCAGGCCGGTATTTCGAGTTTCGGGTCGCTGGTGAGATCGACCACAAGCCGCTCGAGGACGATGCGTTTGCTCACGGGATTGGAACGCAGCGCCAGATCCGCCCGGGCCACAAGGCGGATCGCCCGTGTCAGGTCGCGGCGGGATTTGTAGCGGTGGGCCTGGCGGATGATGTCATCGGCAGCAAACGGCGGAACGCGGAATCCCTGCCACAGCGCCGCCCACAGCATGCGCTGATCGCGCACGTTTCGCTGGAGAATCACGAGCATCTGGCGGAAGGTTTTCGCCAACATGTAGATGTGGCTGATGGCAGCTTCTTCCCCTTCGCCCGAAGCCAAAATGGCGTCGAGGATTTCGAGCGCCTTCACCCGGTCTTTGCTCGAGATCGCATCGGTCAGTTCGTACAGCGAGCGCTGTTTGGCCGCCAGCACCATGGTCTCGACGTCGCCCACCGTGATGCGTTTCCGTTCGCCGACGTAGAGAATGAGCTTCTCCAGTTCGCTGGAGATCATCATCATCTCGCCGCCGAGGACATCGACAAGTTCGCGGGCTCCGTCGGGCTCGATCTTCACGGAGCGAGTGGCGCAGTAGTCATTGATCCAGCGAACGGCCTCGCCCTCCTCGACACGCGCCAGTTCCACAATGCCGCAATACTGGCCCAGGGTGTCGCGGATGCGCTGGTAGCGCTCCTTATCCTGCAGATCCATCTTGCGGGCGTCGGCGGGAATGCTGATGTGGTCGGCGACGAAGACAATCAGCGCATCGGGATTGGGATGCTTCGAGTACTCCCGGATGGCGGCCAGTTTCTCTTCATTCGATCCACGGCCGAAAAGATTCTTCACCCCGCGCACGAAGAAAATCTGAAACGGCGCCACCAGCGAAGGGGTACGTGCGCGGTCCAGGATTTCTGCCAGATCGTTTTCGGCGAGGTCAAATTCGAAGAGACTGAACTCGCGCAGATCGTCCGGGACCAGCTGCTGAAGGATCGCGTCGCGAAAGCGCTTGCGGAAGAAAGCCTCACCGCCCACGAACACGTAGGCGGCTCGCAATTTGCGCGATTCGAGTTCGTTGACAAACCGATCCGCCTGGGCAAAGGCGCGCATTCAGGGTTCGTTCTCCGACTTTAGCATTCGACCGGTTATTGCCATAGTACCCGCTCATATCCCCCTTTTTCTGTGGAAATCGTCCGGGACGACGCTGCGCTGCCTAGAGCCTGCTCAGAAACTCCGTCATCTCGGGCGCGTCCCAATTGATGGGGCCAATGACTTTCCTTCTGGTAACGCCCTGACGGTCGATGATGTAGCTTTCGGGCCAGCCCGACGTACCATACATGGTGGCCACCCTCCGATCCGGATCCCGGACGGTGACAAAGTTCACGTTGCGCTGTTTGAGGAAGCGGTGATACGCCTCGGCATCGACGTCGATACTCACACCCAGCACGACAACACCGCGGGAGCGCAATCGGCCCTGCATGTCCATCAGCGAGGGAAGCTCCTGTCCGCACGGCGGACACCAGGTTGCCCAGAAGTTGAGAACGACCACCTGCCCGCGAAACTGATTCAGAGTCACGGCGTGATCGGAGTCGCGCACGGTGAAGTCTCTGGCTGCGCTGCCGACAAGCGGAGGTCTTGATCCGCTGAAACAGCCAGTGCTGAGCAGGAGAGCTGAAATCGCCAACAGAAGCCGGCCCCGTCTCATAAGTTTAGAAGCCCTCCAGGATGTTTGAAACCAGAGTGCGTGCGAAATCCTGCGACAGGCGCCGGTATGCGGGCGAATCCTCCTGGAAGAAGCTGGCCAGATCCTGCGAGACTTCATACTGCTCGCGGAACACGTACGACGGATTCTGATAAAGCACTTTGCCCGAACGCTCGGTCAGCCTGACTCTCATGCTGACCACAACCAACACGCTGGCCGCGTGGCCGGTGGCGGAATCGTAGGTCAGCGGAGTCGCCACCGTGGACACCACGGTTCCGATCAGCGTGGCATCGGCATCCTCATCCGTGTTGTGGAGAATGCGGTAGCGGGTGCGCGTAGTGAATTCCCGAACCACGGCCGCGGTCAGCATCTGTTCGATGCGGTAGGTAAGAGTTTCATTTTTGAAAGCAGGAATGGCGATGGTCTTGACGTTTTCCGGAAGCTGAACCGTGTGGCCGGCCGTATGATAGCCGCATCCCGGGCTGAGCGGGAGGCACAGCAGCAGCAGTGCCCAGCACCGGGTACCGGGCATCGAGCCCCACCGGACGGTTCTCACTGCCCGGCGGCCGGTCGTGCCCCCTCTCATCACTGAATCTTCCCCGTGGGGCGGGTTGCCATCATGGTCTCGGCACATTCCACTGCGGTCAAGGCTGAGATTCGCAGATTGTCAGCCGCAGCCCAGATCCAGATGCCGTTCGGCTGGACCAGGTCCGGTTTCACCCACAACTGAATATCGGCTTGCCCCGCGGAACTCACGTTGCTCGGGGGATCCTCGTCCACGGCCGGGATGATCACGTGATCGCCGCTCAGGGCCTCCGACAGCGCCGCCGCGGCGTTTCCCGCCGCATAACGACCTTGTTCAGCGGCAGGGCGAGCGGGAAAGACGTTGAGCCTCGGAAAGCCGTAATGCCCGCCCTGGCTGCTGCAACGGCTGGTTCGGCGTTCCCGACCCGGCCCGCGGGCCGCCCTCCCGTCCGGTCTGGTTATCCTACGGCTCGTGCCCACCCCCGGCCATTATTCGGGTCAGGGAGGCAGGGCCAGCGCTACCGGCGTGCCGCGAAGGAGGTGACTCAGGAAGTCCAGGGCCGAACGCCCCTGTTGCCAGCAGGTCCGCCACACCGACATCAGGACCGACTGCGCCCGCGCGCCAGCCCAGGTCCGGTTGCCGCCCCACACCTTGCGCAGGATGACCCCGAAGCGAATCGCCAGCT
>Ga0123355_10010645_pt1 | contig 14124 bp, 8 predicted proteins | sample TergutEmb28metaG_3_FD_89872 | JGI IMG/M metagenome (GOLD analysis project Ga0123355, IMG submission 89872) | Embiratermes neotenicus P1 segment gut microbial communities from Petit-Saut dam, French Guiana - Emb289 P1 | ecosystem: Host-associated > Arthropoda: Insects > Digestive system > Gut ... | reverse complement strand
ATATTGCGCTATGCGTTGTCGCAAAAACCCTTACGTACCTCTGGGTACGTGCGGCTTTTTGCTCCTAGCCTAGCACAAAATTTACACTAAAATTCGGTACAAGCGAATTATCGAACACACCCTGGTTGATTTTTGATTTTGCATAAAATGCATCCGCAACAAAAAACGAGAGACGGATGATTCTTTCCATCCGTTCTCTCGTTTTTTTCAGAAATTCATAAGGCAGCCACTTTTGTCGGTGTTTGATAACCATGTTGCTGTCTCAATTTCAATGCCCATGTGCTTTTTTACTCTACCGCACAGTTATCACAGCATCCGCGCCAACCACCATATACTCCCTCGCACCAACGCTTTGCACCAGCGTACCTTCTGCGCGGAATGTTCCAGGGTTAACTACACGGGCGTAGTAATAATACGTGTTAACACGATAGAACCGACGGTTGAAATCGAAAAACGTCACCCGCTGCCCTTCTGTTGTAGCGTGCGCCCACCAACCTGTGTTGCCACCGCGGTTGCCGAAGCGCGCGGAATTTTCCACCAGCGCAAGCCCCGCAGGCAGGAAGTCTGTTATCATGTACGAACCTTCCGCGTTGCGCCTGGAATAATTGATTGTAATTTGTACGCGAATTAGTTCGTCTTGGGCAAAAGTTGTGGTTGCTGTATTAGACCCCGCGCGGAAGAACTCACGTGTAACCGACAGGTCGGTTTCGACAATGTTCACTTCTTCCAACGGGACACGGATTATCGATACCGCACCAACTTGACCCGTTACGCTCACAAGATTGAATTGGTTCATGTTTTGCGCGGGAATTCGCAAGGTGAAGGAGCCACCATGGCCAAGCTCGCGGGTTACGCGTTCGCCGAATAAGGTATAGGTGATGCTTGCGGCAGATTGTGTATGGTTGTTTATCTCATGGGAAATGAATTTCAACCGTTCTATGTCTATTGTTAAAGATGTCGGACGGTTTCTTGTTGCGTAATTGTGCAGCTGAATAGCCTCGGGCATTCCCAAGCGTGCCGCAAGCAATGCCGCCACAGATGTTACATCCAAAATTTCCCGGCGATTCGCGCCTACATTTATGCGGTAGTATGGTGCGATTCTTTGCAAATGCGGAGCTATGCGCGCGGCGTACAAGTCGCGGGCGGTTTGTTCTTCGCCAATTGCGGCGAATGCCAGCCCAAGATACGCAGCGTTGCGCACCGACAGGTTATCCAATGCGGCGTAACGTTGCAATTCCAATAGCACTGGTTCACCCAACATGGCAAGCCCGTACAGCGCAAGCATTTTGTTGTCTGTGGGAGAACTATCCGCGATACCCTGTAAATATCCACGTAATGCAGGCAGATTAACCTCGTCTTGTATAAACGGCAACAGCAATACGGTGGTCAGCAGCTCCGCCTCGCTGTACGGCAGAATTGCTATGCCGCCGTTTGGCTGTTGGTAGTCTGACACATCAAAACTTTCCGAACCTCTAAATAGGGGAACATCCGGGAAATGGGTTTCTATCATGCGGGTAGCCTCACGTCTTGCGATATGGCCTTCTATGCGTGCGCCGCTTCGCCATGTTGCGCTTCGCAGACCAAATAAGTCCCACAAAAACTGCCCGCGTCCGTGGTCTGTAAATATTATATTCGTAAGCCCACCCGGGTTAATGTCGAACACGGTGGATGGTGTAACTTCATAAAAGCGAGCGACATCCACTTGACGATGGGAGTTTATAACTTGATACTCGTGACGAATGGCGTCGCTGTAACCAGCCACTGTTGCACGTATAACAATCGCGTCCATACCTTCGGCAGTTTTCTCCCATAGCGGGATGTTTGTACGTGCGAAAGATACTCCCGTTGCGCGGCGAATATCCGTGGGCGCGCTTTCTCGCCATACCTCGAAATTAACTTGCTCGCCGCCGGTCAGGCTTGTGCCAAATGCATTTACGCCAACGTACGGCGTATCGCCTACAAGGAAGGTGCTTGCTAGAGTATAGTGTACAAACATCGGCTGAGTCACGCGGATTTGCTGCACACGATTACCCGCATACAAGTCTGTGCTTATGGCAGAAGCGGTCATTCTCCACGAGGTTATATTGTCGGGCAGTTCGAAGGAGAAACTCGCTGTGCCTTGAGCATTTGTGCGTACACTTCGGAAAATAGCGGTGTCTTCGAAACGTTCGCGTATGCGTGCATCGTCTCCACCGCCTCCGGCGTCTGCGGCTTCCGCCGCTGCCGCGGGCATGGCCTGCGCATTCGTACGCATCGCCATATCTCCACTCCAGCCATACATCTGCTCTTCTTCCGTTTCTATTCCATCGCTTATAAATGTCCTATGGCTTGATAGTGCGAACCGCAGGCGGTCATTAACTTGCCCGTACAGCATGGCAAGGGTATCCACATTATAGTCCATTAGCGCGAACAACGCCTCGTCCACTATGCTAATATTCACATTAGCCACCTTGGGGCGATCGTTTTGGTCTGTTACGGTAACGATTATGGTGGCAGATTCCCCCGGACGGTAGGATGTTTGACATGGTGCCACAGTGATATTTAAAACACGGTCGTCAGTGTTAAAATTAAGCCGCTGTGTCATATGCCCGCCGGTATGATACGTGTGGCCGTTGAAATGGAACGCGAACACTTGCGCATTTGGCACATGCCGCTCGTCGAAGGTAAAGTTAAGTGGATTTGTACCAACATGGTAGCTCAAAACACCGTTCTGCACCACTACGAAAAGGAAGTTACCTTGTGTAACGGTTTCTGTACCGCGCATTATAGTTAGTTCAACAGAATCGCCAATGTCGTAGCCTTCAGGGTTTACACCGTACAAAAACGGAAAATCTTCGTTTGCATGACGGTGGAATGTGGTCCAGTCGCGCCCTATAAATGCAGTTTCTGTTATGCTGCGCCCGCTGCCATCTGTGGTGGTGATACGGGCAAGATAAGTCGCGTTTGGGCGGTTTGTTACTTGAAAATCTCTGCTTGCCTCGCCGCTTGCGTTTGTTGTCATGTCAAAACGCGTTACGGAGTTCTCGCGGCGTTCGTAACGATATCTTGGCACAACTTGGCGTATGACATGACAGTAACGCTGGCCGTCGCGGACGCGCTCCCAATAAATTTGCACCACATTAACAGACATCCGTTGCCCCGATACAGGTGAACACAGGAAGTCGCGCCAATGCTCTGCCGTTCCGTCGTTAATGCGGTCTAGGGTGATGTTGTTAACATTTACGGTTAAGGATGCATCCCTGCCTTCGCGAGTAGCACGCGGGCGCACGTCTATGTCGTTTACAAACACGCGCACGCTGGCACTCTGATGTGTCCAGCCTATTTCGGGCAAAGTGGCCTCTGCCGAAAATGTCAACTGTCGCTCCCCTTGAACGGCGGCGGTTTCTGCAGTGGGTCGTGCGGTTATTTCCAAAATGCCGTCACGGTTTGTTTGCCCGCGAGCGCGGCCCGGGGATCTAAGCTCCCAACCCCATGCCTCGTGAGAAATTTCAAGGTCAGGTACGGGCGTACCTTCGAAAAATGCCGTGTGGGCTGTAAAACGGACTTCTTCCCCTGCAAAAATAGCCGCGTGGCTTGCAGAAACGGTCATCTGATACGGCGGCTTGACATAGTCCATCACGCTAAAGAAAATGGAATTTAGCATAACATCGCCGTGGAAAATTGCAAGTTCATAAAAACCCGGGTCGACATTAGGCAATCGAATTTCGCCGGAATACGCACCGTCCACCACAGGAATGTTTTGGCGATGCAAAGTATCCCGCTCGGGGTTGTGCCACCATGCATGTTCTGTTAGCACAGCGGTTACGTGGGTGATATTCTCGTTACGGCGGCGGTTTTGTACAAATCCCCATAGGTTTATGGTATCGTCACGCTGAAACAATGTGCGGTCTAACTGCAACGCCGTCCAGTAGTAACTGTTGGCGGAATGCCAACTAAAGCGTGGAGCCCAGTCCCACGAACTGCGTGGCATAGGCATATCCCAGTTGTCCCAATGCGTCCAATGACTGTGAAACGAGTCGAAATCAGACGGATCAACAAAAACGACAAGGTCTTTGCCTCCCGCGGATATTATAAGATTTTCGCCATCGGCGATTCTGCGGTCTATAACGGCTATACCATATGCGCTGGCGTTGTATGTCCTGCCGCCTGTGCGTACGCTTGCGGCCACCGGGCGGCCTGTCGACATATCATGTACCCACAAAAGTGCCTTGCTTTCATCCGCTATAACTTGGGCGGTTAGGTCTGTGATTTGTATTATCACTTGACTAATAGAGCCTTCAACTACGGCATTTAATAGGTAGAAACCCGGTTCGAGGACATCGGGTAACGTGAATGACTCATTCCAGCGATTCTCATCCTGCGGAACGTTTACGCGGGTGGAGGAAATGCGGGTTAGTCCGGAAGTGCTGATAATCCGCTCGTCTGCCAAATGCCGTGTCCAGTGATGCACACCTGTGATTTGCCCTACCGCAGAGATGGCAGATGCACGGTCGTTCATGCGATACAACTGCATGTTTATTGCAGGGCGGGAGTTGTTTCTGTCATAGTTAAACCAGAAATGCACCGTCGGCGGCGCGAAGGTAGGGAATGTTATATGACGGTTCGAGAAATGCACACGCGTATTCCAATTATTGTTGGTTGCTTGGTCTGCGGCGGATGCGGTTTCGAACGCAAAGGTATGCGCCGTGTTTATTACTTCGCTTGTGCCGGGTAGGGTTATGCCTTCGCTTATGGTGACGGTGTATACTTGCCCGTATGCAAGCGCGTCTGCAGGCATGAAAATAGCGGTAGTTCCGCGACGGGTAAAAGTACCTTCCACGGCAGGGTAAATAGAAAAATAATCGGATATATCAGGAGCCGCGCCAAATGAGAAGTCTATTTCGATACCCGTGCGTACAGGCACGTTAGTGGATTGGTTGCGCGGCAAGGTGGATGTTATCTCAAAACGCACGGTGGTTTGGAACGCCCATGTAATGTCTGAACCTTCTCGCGTGAGGCGGAAGACATACACGCTGTTGTATGTGAGTGGCACGGTAGGGGTTATGACGAAAGTGTTGTTATTTTCCCGCGAGATTGCCGGTTGAGGCTGACCGTCTATTGAAATAGCAGGCATGGCCGTGTAGTTGGTGGGAGTACGCAGTACAAATGACGCAAAGGCATCCACCCCAGACAGTCCAAACATGGACGGGGCTAGAATATAACCATCACGTGGAGTTTGGTCTGTCAGGATTTGGTTTATAGACAGTGGCGTAATGACAGGTGTAACACCCTCGCTGCCACCTCCGTCAAAGCTGCGTTCTGCCGCTTGAACTTCGTAGGTGCCGGGAAGCAAGTCGATTAAACTCCTCTCCTCCCTGTTTAGCGGAAAGATAATAACGGATGAGACTATCAGCACAACGGCTAAAACAACTGCGATTATTTTTTTCATGGGTGAACCACCTTTCATATATTACAGTATAATAACAAAACCTCCCGTAAGGTGTAAACATTACACTTTTACGAAAGGTTTTATTATTGTGTAGAGCGATAGTATTCGCCCGCTTTAACGAGTATAATTTTTCAAGTGGCTAGTGACACTAACCACTTGAAACTATAAACAGGTCATTTTCATCAATTAAACTGCTCCAGCAAAACACCTTCAAGGAACAGGCCAAAAGCCCGCAAATTATTCAGCATCATACCGGGCATAAGTGCCTCGATATAGTCGAAATTATCATTGGCAGTATGATGAACGTACCCAAAAAGATTGTTATCTGGTTCATGCACTAAAAGGAACTCCATGTTAGACGCCGTTTCGGGCATCTCAAACAGGCCTGCCAGATAAATAACTGTATGCCCATCCATCAAAAACACTATATGGTCTACAGGGCAGAAAATACCATTGGGCATAGCCAAGAACTCGAAATTATTCTGCGCGCTTAGAGTTTTCGCAACGATGTCTATTTGCATAGAGGTAGAAGTTGGTATTGCTTCCCACATGGCTAAAACAGCAACAGGTGGTACAGCAATATCCGCAAATAAAATTTCAATAAGCTGTTCCGGGGATTCAATTCCGATTTCGTCCATTCCCATAACCGCAAGAAGAGCTTCAAGGCCTATTTGCTCCAGTGCCGCTTCGATTTCGGCAAGGGGTTCTGCCAATATGGCCTCAACTACAAATGGATGAGCTTCAAACCCGGGACCGGCACCCGTTGCAGCCGCGTACATCAGATAAGGCCCGGCAATTATGCCGTCAGCATTTATCATCAATACGATGTTGTCACGTTCCTGCTGGGTTAGAGCGTCATAAAAATAACGCGCTCCCCAATTCCCAAGTTCATGTGAACCGAAAAATACATATACCAAGGTGTGGTAATTATCTGCGTATTGCATATGATAGGCACTTTCCATCAACAAGGCTACGCCAGCGGCATTATCCATTGCACCAGGCCCCGCATACGAATCATAATGCGCACCAACAACAATAGTACTGTCACTTTGCCCCGGAATAGTTAATATAACATTTTGACTAGTACGATTTTGCCTAAGCTGAACGCCATCCCTTTGTCCCCAATACTCGGCAAGTTCCCAGCCATATTCAAAAGGGTCATACCAGTCTACATCAGCATCGGTAAATTCCTGTATCCGGATAGCGTCTGCATCAAAGTCCATTGCCAACAACTCATCCGCAATCCATAGTGCGGCTTCTTGCTCACGATACGAGAATGGCACGCGATATGGTAAATTATCATTCATATGCCGTAAAAAATCCAAGGCCATTAACCCATGAGAAGAATCGCGGGCAGCAATAACTTCATCGCTATCACGCAAAAATGCTACGTCATTGGCAGAAATGAACATACGGTCGTTGACCAACACAACCGGTGTAGAAAGATGTACTACTTCTTCATTTAAAGTTGCGTATGCAACGTTTGGGGTGAAAACCCACACGTCGCCGTTTTCCATTATAACAACGGCTTGCCCACTTACCCAATCCACATTTGCCCCTGCGTCCTCGAAAGTGGCGCGTAATGGAAGAGACTCCGGTGTACCTTGTACAGTAACTACACTCGCAAACAGCATTGAGATGACCAGCGTCAAAGCTGTCATTTTTCTGGTGATTTTTTTCATTTAAAAATCCTCTTTCCTTATTTGTTTTACATCCTAAAATCAGTGTACCCCAAATAATTACGATGTAGTAGTTACAAATGTCACTAATATGCTAATATCCCATCCGACGAAAAACCGCAAAGCCCCCCCCTTATTTCAATCCTATAAAATTAGCCATCAATCCGAATTTGCCCTTACTATACCTGGCAGAATAAAATAAATCGGGATTGCACTTTGTACACAAATCTGACACTTCTATATTTTCTTCAAGGATTCCGGCCTCAATAAGAAGTGCCTTGTTCATTGACTTGATGTCACCATGAGGTTTACCGTTTGGCTTTACTATGAAAAATTTGGTGATATCGTCTCCATACTCGACTACAAATTTTTCCTTAACATCAAAACCAACTTCAAAGCAGCATTGTCCGATTGCCGGACCAATTGCCGCTTTAATATCCTTGGGGTCTGTTCCATATACATCTGACATGCGCTTCACGGTCTTTAAACCAATGCCAGCTAATGTTCCCCGCCAGCCGGAGTGTACTGCGCCAATAGATTGATTTTTGGAATCATACAATAATATTGGCACACAATCCGCAGTCCGCACTGAAAGAAGCAAGCCTCTTATATTGGTGACAAGAGCGTCTGCTGTTTCAAATATCTTATTAAAACCAAATGGATTGCTTCGGTTGCTTTCAACTACGTCTTTGTCCACTACGACGATATTACTTGTATGTCCTTGCTTCAGAGCTACCAGGCTTTTAAATTCAACCCCCTGGGAAGACATGATAATCCTATAGTTTTCCTCTATGTTTCCGTAGTCCTCTTCTCTGGTTGCATGTGCGGGCAGTTTGGAATTTGAGTCCCTAAGGGATTCGGATTTCAAACTACCAGCTTCGGTGGAGAACCTGAGGGATAGATTCATGCTGCGCAAATATTCTGTTTCGGGCATTTGCCCGCTTACTCCGCCATTCCTTGTAGAAAATATTGCGGATACTTTGGGCGAATGTATGTTATTTGCGGTTATATATTGCAGTCCGGGAAATCGTGCATCGTTTATGAGTGTCATATATACCTCTCTTTCTATAGGTAAGTGTTAAACTTTTTCACAATGTTTTCGACAGCAAAACAATAGCTACGTTTTTATCCCGTAGCTGAACGTAATGCTACTCAACCGCTATGAATTGTACCGCAACGACCTAATTATATTCAGTACTATATATTCATTATCTATGAAAAGCCTTCTATTTCCACCGTGACGGAAATAAATATCCAAAATACCACGTTCACAATGAATCCAGACGAACCCTCTATAATCCTCAGCCATGTATCCGATATATCCATCATCGAATTGAAACTGCTCTTGAAAGTCAAATTCATCTAAAATCATAGATGGAAGCGAAATTGGAGATTCATGTATGCTTAGTTCAATAAGGCCACCAATGCCTTCGCCATAAATCAAGAAACGGTTAAATGGCTCGCCACCTGGAGCCGGGATATGCTCATAGCTTTGCCATGTAGAAGGAATAGAAATACTAATCCCACCGCCTAATCCCGCAGTTATCGTTATCCATTCGTTTACATATTGATGTGATGCTTCCTCCGGCGTTGGCGTTTCATCTTCAATCGGCTGTGATGCTTCTTCTGATACGACTGTTTCAGCTTCAATTGAGGGTAGCGTTTCTTCCAAGGAAGATACTCCCCCGCAAGCGACCAACACCCCAGCCGAGAAAAGCATTGAAGCAAAAATTAATAATATTTTTTTCATTACTCAATCACCATCCAAATATAAATTTTCTACAAAACATTTGTGCAATTATAGCATGTTGGATAACAAAAGTGTATATTTCATCCAATATAAAAAGGACGATCGGTATTGTGTGATTGTATTAATCTCACTATCCAAACATCCTAATTGGTGTTAGCTTTATCATATACACATTCTTCACACTTGCCAATTCTATCCCTGGCAATACTCAAAAAACTCCAACCGCTCTCCATCAGGTCCTTCGAAGAAAACGTTTCTGACACCGCCAAGAATAGGCACGTTGTTTATCTTTGTCGCATCGATATCAATGCCGTTTGCCTTTGCTTTTTCGATTGCGGCTTCAATATTATCCACCACCATAGCAACATGGTCTACAACCCCGGCGGTACGCGCGGGAAGGTCTTTCTGCTCCACCAATTCTATCAAACAACTCCCTGCACTTAAAAACGCTAACCGGATATGTATTTCCTCAATTTTGTCAAGCGTAAACCCAAGCCGCTTGTAAAAATCAATAGATTTGTCCAAGTCACCCACAAATATCCCAATGTGCGCCAGCCCTGTAATTTTACCTGTTTTCATAAAAATATTCCTCCTATACGCCCATTAAGGGCATTCCGTTACCAGCCAAGCATGAAAAAATGACCGGTCAATTGGTTAGCCACACTGACCAATTGAAATTTATTTTCGTATTATCAACCCGATACGGGTGTTTTAATTTATTGAAGCAATTCACGAATATTAGCTTCTGTTATTTCAGCAGGCCAAAATCCCTCGTCTTCCCTCGGTTTGCCAAATACCGTTTCCAGCACGCTGGCGAATTCTTCTTCCAAAACAAATACATAACCGAATTGCGCAAACCATACATAACAGCATTCAGGACATCTCCATCGCCAAAATGTATCCGGATACTCGGCCTCGGCAACATCTAGTCCTCTTACAAAATGCAAGGAGTAATCGTACCCGCCTTGCCGTGGTGTCGAGTCCCGCCTGGCAGAAACTATAGCACCTAGGCTACGTCCCTGTTTTGTAACCAGTGTATAACTATCATGACCACTTTCCCTGCTGACTAAAACAATCCCTTGCGCATTGCTTGGCGGCGAATAAATAGAAAAACCGCGTCCACCAAATCTAGTATTTATCTCAAGCGGCACAATTTTGTCATCCTCAAATGCATATGCAGCATAGACAAAGAAAAAGGCACCCGGGCTGCACTCCCAAATAATCAGTTCCGGCACACCGCTTTCGTCAAAGTCGTGCAAACTAAACCGCCCGCCATTCTCAGCCATTACATATGCCGCATACTCCCCTATTTTTCGCCCCGCATAGTATCTAAGCACTTCGGTATAAGCCTGCAACCATGATGGCGCAGGAGCTAGAGGCGCATCCGGTACAACTTCAATTATCGTTGCAAAAATAAAAGAACGACCTTCATACGCACCCAAATTGATATTACCTATCCGTACAGTGACGTTCTCAAGCATCACATTTTCCAATGACTCCAGTTGCAAAAGTTCCAAAAGCTGTGATTCTTCATTTTCTATGAAAATCGACATGTTTTGGTATCTGTTTTGCACCAAATCCGGAATCACATCAAGATACTCAACATGCGGAGTAAAATTATAAAAATAAGGAACAAATAAATCACCCGTAACGACCAATTCGCCGGAAAAAAATCTGCCTATGTTCCCTACAATCACTTCACCTTCGCTATCCAAAATACCAAAACCGTCGATACGCTCCAATGTCAGCCCAAGAAATTCCTCGCCTACTCTCAGCTCCTGTGGCTTCAGAGTATTACTTGCATTTGTAACCCATGTATACTCTACATAAAATGGCTCAGCAAAATGCCACCATTGCAGATGGGCATTACAAGCTTCATCTACATACTCTGTGGCTTGTTCCGAAATTTCTATATCCCTTTCCGCTTCATACGGCAACGCTTCTATCGATGGCAATTCATAATCATCAGGTGAACTTACATTTTTACATCCTGCAAGCAGCAAAAGAAGCATACCTAGCAAAACAAATAGCTTCATTATTTCTCCTTTTAGCAAAAAGAGTCTCCCAAATACGGGAGACTCTCTAATATCAAATAAAAATTACTTTGTAATTTTTACAACAGAACCTGCGCCAACCGTACGGCCACCTTCGCGGATAGCGAAACGTGAGCCTTCTTCCATAGCGATTGGGGTAATAAGTTCAACTGTCATTTCTACGTGGTCGCCCGGTGTACACATTTCAACGCCGTCAGGAAGTTTGATAACGCCTGTTACGTCTGTTGTACGGAAGTAAAACTGTGGACGATAGTCGTTGAAGAAAGGCTTATGACGGCCACCTTCGTCTTTTGAAAGAACGTATACTTGAGCTTGGAAAACTGTGTGAGCAGATACAGTACCCGGCTTTGCCAAAACTTGGCCGCGCTCGATTTCTGTACGCTGTACACCGCGAAGCAAAAGACCTGCGTTGTCGCCAGCTTCTGCCATGTCAAGCAGTTTGTGGAACATTTCGATACCGGTAACTACAACTTTGCGTTTTTCTTCTGTTAGGCCGATAACTTCAACTTCGTCCTGAACTTTTAGCGTACCACGCTCTACACGGCCTGTAACAACTGTACCACGGCCTGTGATGGAGAATACGTCTTCAACAGGCATAAGGAAAGGCTTTTCTGCGTCACGCTCAGGTGTTGGCATGAACTTTTCAAGTTCTTCAAATAGTTCAACAATTTTGTCGCCCCATGCGCTGCCTGTGTCGTTCAACGCTTGCAAAGCAGAACCGCGGATGATTGGTGTATCATCACCAGGGAACTCATACTTGTCCAACAATTCGCGAATTTCCATGTCTACTAGGTCAAGAATTTCTTCGTCGTCTACCGCGTCACACTTGTTCATGAAAACAACGATTTTAGGAACGTTTACTTGACGAGCAAGAAGTACGTGCTCACTTGTTTGGCTCATAACACCGTCTGTTGCGGATACTACAAGGATAGCACCGTCCATTTGCGCAGCACCTGTGATCATGTTTTTAACATAGTCGGCATGGCCTGGGCAGTCTACGTGAGCGTAGTGGCGGTTAGGTGTCTCGTATTCTACGTGTGTTGTAGAAATTGTGATACCTCTTGCTTTTTCTTCCGGTGCTTTGTCGATTTTGTCGAAATCTACAGCAGAACCAAGTGAATAGCGGTCTGACAATGTTTTTGTGATTGCCGCTGTTAGAGTTGTTTTACCATGGTCTACGTGACCTATGGTACCGATGTTTACGTGGGGTTTTGTACGTTCAAACTTTGCTTTTCCCATGGGATTTTTTCCTCCTCATAATTTGTATTTACAGTATAACAATATTTGCTATTTTTGCAAGTGGTTTTTAAGACTTTGTTAGCCTCTGTTCCCGGAAGTAAGTTTCTCCTGCACGCTCTTTGGTACAGGGTCGTAATGGTCAACTTCCATGGTGTACGTGCCGCGGCCTTGAGTTTTGGAACGCAAATCTGTTGCGTAACCAAACATTTCTGCCAGCGGTACAAAGGATTTTACAACTTGGGCATTGCCCTTTGCTTCCATACCTTCAATTTTACCACGGCGGCTGTTGATATCGCCGATTACGTCGCCCATATACTCTTCAGGAACGGTTACTTCTACTTTCATGATAGGCTCAAGCAGTGCCGGGTCGGACTTGCGCATTGCTTCTTTGAAAGCCATACTACCCGCGATTTTAAACGCCATTTCAGACGAGTCAACATCGTGGTAGCTGCCGTCATATAGCGTTGCGCGTACGCCAAGTACAGGGAAACCTGCAATTTGACCGGACTGCATTGCCTCTTGAATACCGTTGCGGATTGCGGGTATATATTCCTTGGGAACAACACCGCCCACGATTTTGTCTACGAATTCGTATACATTTTCTTTATCGTTGGCATCCATTGGTTCAAACAGAATTTTACAATGACCGTATTGCCCGCGTCCGCCGGATTGACGAACATATTTGCCTTCCACGTCGGCAGCTTTGCGGAATGTCTCGCGATAGGCAACTTGGGGCTTACCCACGTTTGCTTCTACTTTGAATTCGCGCAACAGACGGTCTACGATAATTTCCAGATGAAGCTCACCCATGCCGGAAATAATTGTTTGACCGCTGTCCTCGTCGGTGTAAGTGCGGAATGTCGGGTCTTCTTCGGATAGCTTTGACAATGCCAAACCAAGTTTATCACGGCCGGCCTTTGTTTTTGGCTCTATTGCCTGGGAAATTACAGGCTCCGGGAAGTTCATGGACTCGAGAATTACTTCATGCTTCTCATCACACAGGGTATCGCCTGTTGTGGTGAATTTCAGACCCACCACAGCGGCTATGTCGCCCGCGTAAATTCTGTCCACGTCCTCACGGTCGTTGGCGTGCATAAGCAAGATACGTCCCATGCGTTCCTTTTTGCCTTTTATCGTGTTGTATACATACGAACCCGCCTCGAGGCTACCGGAGTACACACGGAAGAACGCCAATTTGCCAACATATGGGTCATTCATGATTTTGAAAGCCAGTGCCGCGAAAGGTTCTTTGTCGCAGGCTTTGCGCTCTGTCGGCTCTTCCGAATCAGGCAGAATGCCTTTGATTGCCGGAATATCAACAGGAGCAGGCAGATAATCTACAACGCCGTCCAAAACTTTCTGTACGCCTTTTTTCTTATATGCCGAGCCGCAAAATACAGGAATGATAGCTGTTGCAATACATGCTTTGCGAAGTGCCTTTTTAAGCGTAGGGACATCAATCGTCTCGCCGCCAAGATAGGCCTCCATTAATTCGTCATCACTTTCGGCAATTGCCTCGACCATTTTTTCGCGAAGTTCTTCGGCTTGTGCAAGCAAATGTTCGGGGATTTCGCTTTCGATGATTTTTTCACCATGTTCGCCGTCATAGGTGTAAGCTTTCATTTCGAAAAGGTCTATTTGACCCTTGAAATCGCTTTCCGCACCAATTGGTAGCTGCACGGGTACTGCGTTATGACCCAGGCGGTCCTTTATCATCTCTACTACATTCAAAAAGTCCGCACCCAGGATGTCCATTTTGTTAACATAGGCAATACGCGGCACACCGTACTTGTCTGCCTGACGCCATACTGTTTCAGACTGTGGCTCTACGCCGCTTTTTGCGCAAAATACGCCAACCGCGCCGTCAAGCACACGCAAGCTACGCTCTACTTCCACGGTAAAGTCCACGTGACCTGGGGTATCGATAATGTTTACGCGGTGGCCGTCCCACTGGGCAGTTGTTGCCGCAGATGT
>Ga0123355_10010643_pt1 | contig 14126 bp, 7 predicted proteins | sample TergutEmb28metaG_3_FD_89872 | JGI IMG/M metagenome (GOLD analysis project Ga0123355, IMG submission 89872) | Embiratermes neotenicus P1 segment gut microbial communities from Petit-Saut dam, French Guiana - Emb289 P1 | ecosystem: Host-associated > Arthropoda: Insects > Digestive system > Gut ... | reverse complement strand
TTCGATGTCGAGGTGATTGGTCGGTTCGTCCAGCAGCAGCAGATCGGGTTGCAGGGCTAGCGCCAGGGCGAGCACGGCGCGCCTGCACTCCCCGCCCGAGCAGCTCATCGGAGACATCGACCCCGTCAGAGCGAAACGATCCAGGAACTCGCTGAGGCGCGACCCTAGCCGCCAGTGCTCGCGCTCGTCGGCGGGCGCAGCCGCAATCGCCATGGCGGGTGGCGGCGTGGCGCTCACCGCAGCGGGCAGCCGGGCGCGCAGCAGCAGACTCTCGCGCAGGGTGTCCGCTGCGGGCAGCGCCGGCTCCTGCTCGACGAGTGCAAGGCGCAAGCCATCACGGCGCTGCAGCTCGCCCTCATCGAGCAGCGTATGACCTGCGAGTACCGCGAGCAGTGTCGACTTGCCGGTGCCGTTGCGCCCGATCAGTCCGAGCCGCTCGCCAGCCAGTACCGTGAGCTGCGCTCCGTCGAGGAGCGGCTGCTCGCCGAAGGCGACATGCGCATCGCGAAGTGAGACCAGGGACATAGGCGGATTGTCCGGGTTAGAGGTGCGTGGGCAAGTCTGTGCGCGATCCACTTTCTCGAAAAGACGCAAGCATTAGTTTTCTGCTTCCGTCCTCGTGGGTAGGCTCCGTATTACGTCGGCGTTAGCATATAACCCATGACGCCACCAGATCGCGGTCTCTACGAAACTCTGATCACTGAGGCTCTCGATGCCAAGCTCCGTAACCTGGTCAGCGGCCTCAAGGCGCGCCATGACCGCCTGCGAGCGCCGGAGGCGGGGGATCGGATCGCGCTACATATCGGCCGCTTGGTCCAGCGCGCCGTGGACTCGATTGCGGAGGATCAGCGATCCGAAGTCGGGTCCTCGCTCGCCCGTCGAATCGTCGAAGTCATCCTATCAGAGATCTCGGACAGTGATCTGGCCTCCGAGCTGCCCCTGACGCCCGGGCACGTCCTCCATAGTATCGTCGGACATCGCCCGGACGGAAGCCAGGAGTCGATCGAACAGCCGTTGATTCCGCTTCTCGACACGACCCTGCTGACTAATGCGCCAGGCGAGCCGCGGGTCGGAAGCCAGCTTTTGGCTGAGATTCACTCGGCCGATCGAATTGACGTCGTGATGGCTTTCATTCGCCGAACAGGTATTGAGCCGCTCCGTAATGCTCTTCGAGCACATTGCGACGCCGGTCGAGAGCTTAGAGTCCTCACGACCACCTATACCGGATCAACCGAGCTGCAGGCCCTCGAGCGTCTGCGCGATATCGGAGCAAACGTTCGCGTGTCCTATGACACGACAGGCACGCGGCTGCATGCCAAAGCGTGGCTGTTTTACCGCAAATCCGGCTTTTCCACGGCATATATCGGGTCTTCAAATCTTACGCACTTCGCTCAGGTGAGCGGGCTCGAATGGAATGTACGCGTATCGGGTGCGCGGAATCCCGACGTCATCGACAAGGTTGAGGCCGTCTTCGAGAGCTACTGGCAAAACCCAGACTTCAAACCGTACGACCGTGAAGAATTTCTCTCGCGCTCGCAACCGCTGCCATCAGGTAATGGCCCTATCGTCATTCTCAGCCCTACGGAAGTGCGCGCTGAGCCATTCCAGGAGAGGCTTCTCGAGCAGATTGCCTTGTCACGCTTTCAGGGGTTTCACCGCAACCTGCTGGTTTCAGCGACCGGGACCGGCAAAACCGTTATGGCCGCGCTCGACTATGCGCGGCTTAAGGAGCAGCTCTCGCGAGCCAGGCTCCTGTTCGTCGCTCATCGTGAGGAGATTCTGACGCAGAGTCTTGCCACGTTTCGGCATGCGCTGCGCGACCCAGCATTTGGCGAACTGTGGGTAGGCGGACAGCGACCCCGAGCGTTCGAGCATGTCTTTGCCTCAATCCAGAGCCTCAACGCCGCTGGATTTTCCCACTTAGCACCGGATCATTTTGACGTCGTCATTGTCGATGAGTTTCACCACGCCGCAGCGCAGTCCTACAAGACACTGCTCGAGCACATCACTCCCGTTGAACTGCTTGGGTTGACGGCAACCCCGGAACGCAGCGACGGACTCCCTATTCTGGAGCTGTTCGGCGGACGCATTGCGGCGGAATTGCGTCTCTGGGACGCGATCGATCAGCAACGCCTGGTGGCGTTCGCGTACTACGGAATTCATGACGGGTTGGACTTGCGGGAGATTCCCTGGCGGCGTGGTCGTGGCTACGATGCCGAGAAGTTATCGAATCTCGTGACCGGAAACGACGTTCTCGCACGTTTAGTCCTCAAGGAACTCGATCGTCGAGTTGGCGAGCTCTCCAAGCTTCGGGCGCTCGGGTTCTGCGTCAGCATCGAGCACGCTCGCTTCATGGCTCGAGCTTTCTCGGCGGCGGGTGTCCCTGCAGTTGCCATTTGGTCCGACACGCCGGAATCGGAGCGACGTGCGGCACTGCGAGACCTTGCGGAACGACGAGTCGCAGTGGTTTTCTCCGTTGACCTATTCAACGAGGGGATCGACGTGCCCGCCGTGGATACGTTGCTCATGTTGAGACCGACGGACAGCCCGACGCTCTTCATGCAGCAACTCGGACGTGGCTTGCGTAAGAGCCTAGGCAAGACCGTTTGCACCGTGCTCGATTTCGTGGGCCACCATCGCAAGGAGTTTCGATTCGACCGACGCTTCAGGGCTCTTCTGGGTGGTACGCGTAAGGAACTTGTGGAACAAATCGATAGCGGCTTTCCGTTCCTGCCAGCGGGCTGCCACATGGAGCTCGATCCCGTGGCTGCAGACATCGTTTTGGGGAACATCCGGAGTGCCGTACCGTCACGCTGGAGAGAAAAAATTGAGGCGCTCTCAGCAGCAGCTAGGGGCGGCCGCGACGTTTCTCTCGCGCGGTACTTGGAGTCGGCGGGGCTCGAGCTCGAGGACGTCTACTCAGGAAACAAGAGTTGGTCGGATCTGAGAGCCGACGCCGGACTCTCGGTTCATGCTAGCGGCCCCCAGGAAGGCGCCCTCCGGCGTGCCTTGGGTCGACTTCTACACGTTGACGATATGGTGAGAATCGATGGATATCGGCGGTTTCTAGCCGCTGCAACGCCTCCAGATCCAGATCAGCTGCCAATGCCCCACCGACGCCTGCTACGCATGCTGGTCGCTTCTCTGGTCGACACGGTCGCTACCAAGGAGACCTCACTGTCCGAAGGCGCGGAGATCCTTTGGCGCCACCCACAAGTGCTTGCCGAGCTCGGTGAACTCCTGGACGCGCTCGCTGGTCGCATCGAACACTTGCCGGTGCCGCTCACATCGCACCCAGAGGTGCCGCTGGTAATCCATGCTCGCTATACGCGCATTGAGATCCTGGGGGCGTTTAATGTTGGTCAAGGCGCCACTGCTCCCCCGTGGCAGAGCGGCGTGTTCTGGGCGTCGGAAGCCCGTGCGGACCTACTTGCGTTCACGCTGGATAAGACCTCTGGGAAGTTCTCGCCAACGACGCGGTATCGGGATTACGCCATTGACTTAAACCTGGTGCATTGGGAGAGCCAATCGGGGACACGAGCCGAGAGCGAAACGGGGCGTCGATACCAGCGCCATATCGACATGGGCACAAGCGTGATGCTTTTCGCTCGCAAGCGAGCGGATGAGCGCGCAATCTACTTCCTAGGACCCGCAACGTATGTTAAGCATGAGTCGGAAAAGCCCATGGCAATCGTTTGGCGCCTTCAGCATTCGTTGCCAGGTGACCTGTTCGAGGAATTTGCCGCCGCTATCGCTTAGACAGGTGCGTTGTTCGGCGACCTTAGCTGCCGGAAGAGGCGATGAAGCCTAGCCACTGGTCACGCGAAAACACGGCCGCCACACGGGCTCTAGCGTCGTGACGGCGTCTGCGGCATTGCTCCGAGCCCGGCCACCGGGCCAACCCGCCGGGAGACACTCCGGTCAAATACCACTCGCCGACGATTACAATGTTGTCGCCTTCTCCAAATACCGGCAAAACGCATTCGCCATCTGCATCTGCTCAGGTGTTCGGCATTCTGGTTCGAATAGGGCAGGTGAGCAGACGAGGATGCTGAGGCACTTTGCGCGAGACGTCGCCACATTCAGCCGATTCAGGCTGTAGAGGAAGTTCATTCCGCGTGGTGCATCTGCATGGGTCGAAGTGGTCATCGAATAGATGACAATCGGCGCCTCCTGACCCTGAAACTTGTCAACCGTGCCGATCCGCGCGCCCGGAATGCGGTCCCGGAGCTCGAAGACCTGGGCGTTGTAGGGCGCAATGATCAGAATGTCTTCGAGTCCGACCGGGTGCTCGATGACTTCTCGATCGACCCACGTGGTCGAGGAGTCCAAGATCCCTCCCACGAGGTCGCGAACCACTTCCGCTTCCTCGGGTGACGAATTCTGACTGCCCTCATGATTCACGGGTACATATCGAAGCCCGTTTCCGCGAACGCGTCCGGACGATCGTATCTCTTGTCGTTCAAGTCCAGCGACCGACCTGAGTCGGCCCTCGTAGAACAATTCTGATGTGAACGCGCATATGTCCGGATGCAGGCGCCACGTATCGCTGAGAAAGAGCCCGTCTTCTGCGGCGAGGGTCTGGTGTCCGCTGAGAACATAGTCCAGCGCCGACACGGCGGTACCGTCCGGGTGACTTCCCTGGATGGGCTGTTCAAGTTGTCGGGGGTCGCCGAGCAGCACGAGACTACGCGCCGAGTGAGACACCGCGAGTACATTCGCGAGCGACATCTGCGCAGCCTCGTCCACAAAGAGGACGTCTACAACGCCTTGCGCTTCGGGGCGAGCCCAGAGCCAGGCGGTGCCGCCCGCGACTCGACAGTTCGAAAGCAGCGCGCTAAAGACCGCCGCGTTGTCCTTGGTGAAGGCCAGGCGCGGCTCGTCATCCTCGGGATCATCGACCTTCTGAATGCAATGAATGTCTAGGCTCGCTTCGGATGCGGCCTCAAGGACTTCATCGATCAGTCGTCGGATGACCTTGTGACTGGTGGCCGTTATGCCGACCCGGGCACCTGCGCTGACGAAGGCACAGATCATCCGCGCCCCAATGTAGGTCTTGCCGGTGCCGGGCGGTCCCTGGATTGGGAGCGCGCCTCCCTGGAGCCTGGTCGCGATGTGTGTCGCGGCGGCCACAGTGGTCTCACCAGGTAGGCGAAGGGGCTCACCCCCGAGCCGGGGCGGGATTTTCATGAGCAGATCACGGGCCGCCTGGTAGGGGCCGTCTCCCGTCATGCCGTGGTCCGCCACGTATTCGCAGATCCGCGCCAACGCGTCTGCCAGTGCTTTAGTCCCGATGTGCTTGTGAGCAAACACGGCCTCAGCGTGGATCGACGCGGTGTCCTTACGTTTCTTGACGTCAATCGTGCGGTCCTCGAGCGAGATCTCCTCGAGGGTGCCGAATTTGTCGCCCCCGATCACGTTGAGCTCTTCGCCGCCGCGCAGCTCGGTCTCCTGTAGCGGAAAGCGATAGCGGTGAACCGGTGCTTTGACCGTGCCCCCTACTGCGCCCACGAACTCGAGGCCAGAAAGCCCCGCGCGCTCTTCGAACAGATCTTCATCGGACAAAGCGGCCAACCGGAAGTACTCCCACCAGACGGCCTTGTCCTCACGGCGATGCCAATCGAGCACATGCGCGACGATCCAGCGCGCCTGCTGATCGGCGGTTCGTTCACGGGCGTCCGCCGGGACATCTCGGGTCAAGCGGGCAATGAGGTCAGCAACTCTCGCCTGCCAGGCGGTAAGGTTCTCGCTCGGCTCGCCTGCGGGCAGGATCGGCCGCTCGATCGCGGCTCCCCTTGAGATCAGATCTGAGCGGATACCCTCGAGCCAATTGCGCAAGCAGCGTGCGGAGAGGCAGTCGTCGCGGTTATAACCCTCCACTGTCGCCTTCAAAGCCTCGGTCACCGTCTGAGCGTCACCGACCTCGAGTAAGGCTTGGACTGTCGCGAGCGCTTGGCCGGCTTCCTGGAGCGGTGTGCCGCGAGTAAATCCGAATAGACTTTCAAGTTCCTTGATCGAATAGCGCTCAACGCTCGCTCGAATGGCGTGTCGGACGACCTGATAGAGATCGACGAAGCGCAAGGACCGCAGCATACGGTCGAGCGCGTCTTCCCGCGTTACGTGACGGCCCATCAGCCGCTTGAGGGCGCCGGGCTCATAGGGGGCATAGTGATAGATGTGTAGGTCGGGATGCTGCGCCCAACGCGCGATAACGAAATCGATAAACCTCTCAAACGCCTGCTTTTCTTGAGAGCGTGTCAGCGCCCATTCGCCGACGTAGCGCTGGGTTCCGTCTTCCTCCGTGTAGATGTAACCGAAGAGATATTCGAGGCCTCCGTCCTCGACGAAGGGATCGCCTTCGAGGTCAAGGAACATATCGCCAGGGGAGGGAGGAGGCAGGCGCGCGAGCCCTAGCTTCGGCTCTAGTGTCAGCGTTTCGTACAGCGTCTTCCCAGCCTTACGTCCTTCCACCTGGATGCGGGCTTGCTCACGGATCCGCTCGTAGGAATGAACGGCTCCGCGCTCCGGCTTCCACGTGAGCGGCAGCGGTGTCCCAGCCAGCGCACTGGTTGTCGGGATGCCTCTTCGCCGCAGTTCGCCGACTTGAACCTTAGTGATGCCGGCCACCAGGCACAAATGGTCGTCCGCGCGGCGTCGCAAGTCGCAGGGCGTTCGCCAGGGGCAGAGGTCGCAGTGTGGATTGGGCTCTGGATAGGTGTTCTCGGGAGTGCCGCTGCCCATGAAGCGCTCGAATCCTTTTCGGGCACTGCGGTAGTAGGCAGCGAAGGACGTGGTTTGATAACTTTCCGGCGCAAAACCGGTACCCGGTGTCACGACGTGCATGTATTCGGGCATGTGTCCCTGAGCGGCCGACAGGAGGTCGGAATAGAGACAGAGCTGCAGGATCGTCGAGCCGTTGGTTTGTCGGGCCAGTTTGGTGTCGATGACTTCGTAGGACCAGGGACCGAGAGTGCTCGCGACCTCGACGCGCTTTAGGATATCGGTTCGGCCTGCCCAGCCATCGCGGAAGAAGGCGCCCTGCACGATGACTGCCTGCCCGGCCTGCATGGCTTCGAGCGTGGCGTCAACTCGCGTTTGCTCGATGCCACCCGGCCCTTCGATCTCCACAACGTCGTAGCCCGATTCCCGCAGGTGCTGAACGTACTCGCGCTCGTGAACGAGGCCTCGCTCAACGAGTATCTGAAGCAAGGGATCCCAGGGCCGCGGTTTCTCGGCTTGCCCGTGGGCAACGGCGGCATCGAGGGCGGTCAGGTGATGGCAGTCGAGATGGCCGACGAGATCGGAGGCGCTAAAGCGTAGTGTTTCGCCGATTGCTTGCATTTCCGTACGTCGTGGGCAAGCGGTCTGCATTATTGCGGATTTGCCGATGTTGCTCGTCGATGTTGGGACCGGCAAGCTCGTGCTTTCCGAGGGACCACGCCCACGCTATTGCGTCCTGAAGTGGCAGTTCGGCTATGTCGACGCTCGAGGTGACTTTACCGAACTCTCCTGGCCTCCTGAAGCAAAGACCCCGACCGAAAAGCGTGTCGCCGCGCTACTGGCTCGAGGCACTGGGCCACATCGCCCAGCAGGGCACCAGCAAATCAGCTTGCGCGGCACCCCGAGGAACGGCCCAAGAGAATCCTCCTTAAAGACTGTTATAGCGATTTGCGAAGCACAAACTGGCAGGGTCGCGCGAAGGACCCTGCACCTACCGAATACCGGTACAATCCCGGTCTGTCGGGTGACTCAAAGAGGCTAATCGCTAGGACCCGCGCCTTCAACAACAGCGTAGTACCCACGGGCCACATCGTGGTCCGTTAGCCGCCGCCGGCTATCCAGCATTGGATTGCAATGACCTTTTTGATCCGCCAGCCATAGGGCACAGTCGGCGCCTCAGCCCTGCCTTCTGTGTATTGACGCTGACAGGGGTCACCTTCAAATGTGCCGATTGCTGTGTGAGACTGCTCCCGGGGTCCAAGGATGCGGGACATTGGGAATCGGCACCAATGCTTACGAGCCGCCGAACGCATCAACGGGAACCGTGATACATGAGGCTATTCGAAGAATATTCGAAGACGTGCGACAGCCTCTGGGGTGAAAATCTCGTTTCACCAGCGAGTAGAAAGACTTTCCATTAATGGCGAGTTCCACACCCACCGCAGCAACAATAACGTTGCGACAGACACTCACCCTGCTAGACGGCCCGTTTGAAAGAATGGCGCGCGGCGTTGCGGAGGATCGTTACGCGTTTTGGCTGGGTTCGGGCATTTCGCTAGGACGGGTCCCTGGCGTCTTAGAGATCGTAAAGCGAGTTCTCGAATTTCTCAGAAGCCGGATTGTCCCCGGTGCTGGACCTTGCAGATTTCGAAAGGCGATTACCGAGGCGCTAAGTCTTGGCTCAGTGCCCGAAGCGGAGTTGAAGACACTTGATTTTTCTCAACCGTTTGCAACCTGGCCCCACGCGGAACAAATCGCTCAGCGGCTGGTGACCAAATACGCCCTGTTACTCGATATTCCGGTCGACGGAGAAGCAGACGATTTCCTCCTGTGGGAAGGGGTGAATGTAGCCGCGACTTACGGGCACCCATCTCTCCAGCCCGACGTCGAACATCTGTGCCTTGGTATTCTGATTCTTGAGGGCACTGCATCGGACGTAGCCACGGCAAATTGGGACGGACTTGTTGAGCGCGCAGAGAACGAACTCGCGGCTGGGCAATCGTGCCTTCTCGTATGTGTCCAGCAAACGGATTTACGGAGCGAGGCCCGGCGGGGCAACCTTTACAAGTTTCATGGCTGCGCAATCTGCGCAATGGCTAACGAAGCTGTGTACCGCCCGCTTCTGGTTGCACGCCAGTCGCAGATTAACGCGTGGACCGCAAGACCAGAACACGCGGCGATGGTGGGTCGCCTCATAGACATCCTCATAAATAAACCGTCTCTTGTGCTGGGCTTGTCCACGCAAGACGCGAACATCCAAGCGCTATTTGCTCGTGCCGAGGCGACAATGCATTGGACGTGGCCGGGAGATAGGCCGAGTTATGTGTTCTCGGAAAACGAACTCGGCGCGGAACAGCGTGGCCTGCTGAAAAACGTCTACCGGGCAGCTTGGACTCCCGGCACCCGAGCGCAGATATCCGATAGCGCGCACCTAAAGGCCTACGCGAAACCGCTGTTGCTCGCTCTGGTGCTACATGTCATCTGTAGCAAGCTAAAGAAACTTGTAGATTTGGCGGAAGGGCTAGCTCCCGGAGCGAGCCGCGTAGACCTTCACTCGGGGGTCACGGTGCTGCGAGACCAGCTCGCAGATGACGGTGACGGCGACCGGCTAGTCTTTCTCCGGAATCTAATCCAGCTAGGTAGCCGAGCCATCATGATCTTCCGAGATGGGGAGGACTCGGGTGCGCCCAGGCGCTACAATCCAGTGACGGTTACGCCACTTCAGCAGATAGCATCTGATCCTGGGTTACCGGCGTCGGGACGTTGCGAAGCGGCAGTAGCCATCGGTTTATTGGGCCTGGGCGCACAGCTTGGCCACTGGACCGTCACCGGAACGGATCCCACACGGAAAGAATCAGGTATAGCTCAGATCAGGTCCGCGGCGTCAGCGGTACGAGTCTTGCTCGTTGCTAACATCCATGTCGCCCTTCGTTTGTGGCACTCGGGCTACATCGTTGACGAGGAGGACTTCGCAGTAATTCACAGCTTAGAAATCCCGACGTCACTGCCGCGTTCGCCCCGATCGGCCCCGGGTCGAACAGGCAAGTTGGGGCTGCGCGAGGTGAGCATTCACACTCTGATGAAGGAGTCGGCGTCCACAGGCGAACTATTGAGCCAGTTCCGACTGAGACTTGCTATATGACTACGGGCACTCCGCTCGAACGGATCGGTCAAATGTTGGAGAGTGCTGGTTACCGGCGCCTCGAGATGCCACTGAAGATCGCGGGGCTAAGCTTCGAGATCGGAGCCGCGTATATAGCCAAACCGCCCGCGCCAGACCTGGTACTTCTCGCGGACACCGCGTTCCAGTCGCAGGAGCACATTCTGCGCACGATCGAGGGTGTTGGTCGAGCTTTGGACGTCATGAAATCTAGACGTCCGCTAACTGCTATTCTCGCAGGTCCAAAACCACGGGATGAGGTGGTCGAGGCACTGGCCAAGTTTAGTCGCGTACTACCAGTAGGCGTGCCCCCTGACGGTGACGTGGAGGCTGCGTTGCAAAACTGGCTCGCAATACTGATGCCACTCACTCTACCGCAACCCGCACAAGATATCGGTGATCCATTAGGAGAACTCTCAACGCACTTAGACGGACTCGACCCTCTAGTTGCTGAGTTGCCGAGCTTCGCGGCTAAGGGATCTACCGCAATCCAACGACGGCTGCATGAGCTTGTGACCATGCGACTCACGGATCAAGGCGACGGGTATGATCCAACTTAAATCTCTAACCGTTTCGAACTTTCGGAGTATTCGCGGTTCTATCAACGTTCCCTTGAATGCGCCGGTAGTGTTGATTCACGGTCAAAACGGCTCCGGGAAAACCAGCATGTTGGCGGCCGTAGAGCTCGCCTTAACTGGGGCGGTGCCGTCTCTAGAGCGGATCGACCCACGGTATCGTGATCAGTTGCTTCACAAAGAGTGCAAGCACGGTTCAGTCAAAGTCGAGGTTGCCGGTCTGGCGGAAGAGCAGGCGCAGGGCGAATTTCAAATTGAGCGCAAAAGGTTCACAGGTAACGCGCTGTTGGACGAGCGACTATCTCGATTTTTTCACGAGCGTTGCTTTCTGGCGCAATCGGCGCTCGGTCGCTTGCTAGAGATTTATGAGAACTCCGACACGCGCAGTTCCGACTCACCACTTACGAGGTTTGTCAAAGAACTTCTTGGGCTTGATCAACTCGATGCCGTGATCGATGGTCTCCACGAAGCCGGGGACGTTCGGCGCCTTCGCTCGGCCGTTCCGAGCTACTGGGAAACACGTGACAGAGTTCCCGCGCTGAACAAGGAGCTTGAAGCCCAGGAAATTGAAGTGCAGAAGTTGGTAACTGAGGAGAACGAATTAACGCGGCGTATTGGGGAGCGATCGGAGATTGTTGGTTCGGTTATCCCAACGGGACCTGATTGGTCATCATTACTGGCTCGCCTGCGGCAATCAGAAAGAGAAGAAGAAGCTCAGCTGCAGCAGCTCGCGACACAGCGTCGCGAGATACAAGCGTTGCGACTTCAGTGGGAGAACGTCGCATCGGGGATTCGCGCCGAGGAACGAGCAACCATCGAAGGTCGTGCTGCGGAGACAGCCGCGACGCTCGAAAGGTGGAGAGGGGTCGAAGGAAAGAAGGTAAACGATGCTCTGGAACTGGCCCGGTTTCTAGTCACAGACCTACCTCCAGCGGCAAGCAGCGGGCTTGCGGATGGCATCGCTTCGGCGCTAGAGCGCGCCCGAGCGGAGCTGAGCCGTATTACCGCAGCGGTGACCTTGGATGCCAAAGATGAGCAAAAGAGTGCAGACCTTGGTCAAGAAATCAAAAGGGCTAAGGCACGCGTACTCGTTCTCGACAACCAAATTACTCAGCATGCCCGAGAGTCCGGCGCGCTAGCGAAAGCGCTTGGGGAAATGGTGCCTCACATACATAGCGAAGACTGTCCTGTCTGTGGCCGGGACTATAGAGAGATCTCCTCCAAGCCCCTTCATGCGCATGTGTTGTGGCGGATTGCCGAGCTGAGTGAGACCGCTGGGCAGTTGGAGGCATTGTTTCGGGAAAGGGCGACCACCTTATCGAGTCAAGCGAACTTGGAACGGGAACGAGCAGTCGTGGACGGCAGGCGCCTGGAGATGAGCAGCCGCAACCAATACAAGGAGCGCGAAGCGGATCTCAAGGACCTCGTACAAGCGCTGGAGTCTGCAGCAAATCTAGCTACGCAAGGAGATGGCTTAACATCGGCAGCGACTGTAGCGTCGGGGCAGTTGGCGGACCTAGAGGCGAGAGACCTTCGGACGACCGCTGTGCGGGAAAGCGTGGCGCGATTCGAGCAAGATTTGTCGCTGGACTTGATCAGTCCGGCGGGCTCGATTTCAGCGGGAATCGATCGCTTGGATTCCCACGTAACGGAGCGGATCACTGCGCTGTCGTCTCGACAGGGCGCGCGGCGCCAGATTGCAGAGCGCGTCCGTGATGCGTCTGCTCTTAATGCGCGACGCGTGTCCGTTAACGGCGCAGTTCACACGCTTCGTCAACAAATTGACGTGTTTAAGAGACGCCAAGAGGCTGCCGACGCTCTCATTCAGGATGCACGGGAGTTGGCGAGACGGGCACGGGCTGTTCGTGCCGACACAGTTAGGCGCGTCTTTAATAACAGCCTAAACACGATCTGGCGGGAACTTTTCGTGCGTTTGGCACCTGAGGAACTGTTTGTGCCCGCATTCGCTCTTCCGGCCGACGATGGTGGAGCGGTCGAAGCGATCCTGGAGACTCATTACAAGAGCGGCGGCAAGGGAGGAAATCCGCGGGCAATGCTCAGTGCCGGTAACTTGAATACGGCCGCTCTAACGCTGTTCTTGGCATTGCACTTATCGGTAGCACCTCAACTGCCGTGGCTCATAATCGATGATCCCATTCAAAGCATGGATGAGATTCATATCGCGCAGCTTGCGGCCCTACTGAGAACCTTGTCAAAGGCGCACCACAGGCAAGTGATAATCGCTGTACACGAAAAGCCGCTCTTTGACTATTTGACGCTCGAACTTAGCCCGGCGTTTCCAGCGGACAGGTTGATCACCCTGGAGCTTGGCCGGAATGCAAGCGGTGAGACGATAGTTAAATACGAGCCTCGGGTCTGGCAACCTGACACCGCTATCGCGGCGTAAAGTGAGTCGTCTGGGGGCGCCAGACGGGCGGGAGATAGCCATCACCTTCCCGCGCGCTGGCCAGGCGGCGGCATCCAGATGCCGCCGCACTTAGAGAAATGAGTACATGAGTAAGCTCGAAGACCTACAGCCCGAGGCGAGTGTCCGCGGCATCCTTCCCGACGCCTTGGTCTCAGTCGTCAGCATCGCCTGGCACGGATCCGACGCCCTCACGCTGGTGTACCGCGTCCCCAATGGTCGCGTGGCGGACGAGATCCTTTACCGCCACGACGAGCCGAGAATTGAGGTCGTTGAGACTGGCCGCCCCTGGAGCTTTGATGGCGATGGCGCGCTATTCAGGCTGGTGGCAGAAAGTCACCGCATTCGGCTGGCGCATCTATTCGACCCTGTGCTCGCGGTTCACACCTCCCGTAGACCCGCTGCCACATCAGATTACTGCAGTCTACGAAGCGATGCTCCCGCGCCAACCGCTGCGATTCTTACTGGCGGACGATCCAGGTGCCGGAAAGACGATTATGGCCGGCCTCCTTATCAAGCAGCTGATCGCGCGCGGGGACCTGAAGCGCTGCCTGGTTGTCTGCCCCGGAAGTCTGGCCGAGCAGTGGCAGGATGAAATGGTGAGGCGCTTTCATCTGCCGTTCGAGATCTTGACCAACGATAAGCTCGAGTCCGCTCGTACAGGCAACTGGTTCCTTGAGAATGATTTGGTAATCGCGCGTCTTGACAAATTGTCGCGCGATTTGGATGTGCAGCAGAAGCTCAGCGCGCCGGATTGCCGTTATGACCTCGTCGTCTGCGATGAAGCGCACAAATTCTCGGCCACCTTTTTTGGTGGCGAGGTGAAGTACACGAAGCGGTATCACCTCGGCCAGCTTCTCGCAGGGTTGACACGGCACTTCTTACTCATGACCGCGACGTGTCGCCGCCGATTGTAATGTGACCCACTGCGTCGGGGTAAAAGTGGACCACCTGGGTGAAGATGGCGGTTTTTGGACCGCCCATGCTGACTCAGGAGCAAGCAGTGGAGATACGGGTATTGAGGCGTCAGGGCTGGAGCATTCGCGCGATTGCACGCGAGACCGGCCTGTCGCGAGTGACAGTGCGGCGGTACTTGGAGGATCCGGAGGGTGCGGCGCGCTACGGACCGCGTGAGCCGCGTCCGATGAAGCTCGGACCGTACATCGAGTACGTTCGGGCGCGTGTCGAGGCAGCACGCCCCGCATGGATTCCGGCGGTGGTGCTCCTTCGGGAGATCCAGGAGCGC
>Ga0123355_10010642_pt1 | contig 14126 bp, 10 predicted proteins | sample TergutEmb28metaG_3_FD_89872 | JGI IMG/M metagenome (GOLD analysis project Ga0123355, IMG submission 89872) | Embiratermes neotenicus P1 segment gut microbial communities from Petit-Saut dam, French Guiana - Emb289 P1 | ecosystem: Host-associated > Arthropoda: Insects > Digestive system > Gut ... | reverse complement strand
GACGCTTGTGAGTGCGGTAATGAACTTTCGGGTTCCGTGAAATGCGGGGAATTTCTTGACTAGCTGCAAACCAGTTAGCTTCTCAAGAAGGACTCTGCACCATGGAGTAAGTAAGTAAGTAATGTTTCCATTGTATTAATTGTGTAACTCTAGCCTACATAATAAGAGACTCCCTGGGGATGATGTACAAACATCTAAACGTGTAGGAGTGCTTCAGGAAACGGATATTGTTAATATATATTGTCCATTTGTTGGACAAATATAATGAAATTATATTTTATAATGAATTCATCCCGCCAAAATTCTTAGCTTATTTCTTTCGATCCGTCACTGAGCTACTTCCAATTAAAAGTTGTTCTTATTTAATGCTTTCTTTTTTCATCGAACTTATAAAGACGGACAAAACAACAAAAGGAGCTATGCCATAAAGCCGTAAATAACTAAATAGAGCGAAGTCCTGGAGTGGACAATATACGGCAGTCAGTTGGTCAAGAAAAATAATCAGCTTTATAAAACACGAAGGTTCACCGCCCCATTCTGATATATGAATTAATTTCACGCCCTAAAACTTGTTTTTAAGACAACGTTCAGTACTATCATTCCATAGGGTCTCTTTTTATTTCAAAATATTCTCTTTTAAATAGGGAAATTCGTTTATGAACAAACCCGGAAGAATCTAAGCTCCAAACTTTGTACATTACGGGGAATATGAACAATTTATTTTCGTCTACTTGCTATGCAGCACCGACTTGGTTGATGATTCCATTTCCTGCCACGGTTTGTTTTCGAGTTGTAAAACATAACACATTAAGTTTACTAGAGTCCAAACAAAGAAACATACAAAAGAATCTTTACGAAGTATGATACATAATTTTAAAATACTTTATGAGAGAAAAAGTTTTAATATAACGAAGAACTTCTTAAATGTAGGCTTATGTCGTGTTTTATATAATAGTAGTTCATCAAATGTCCAACAGGGGTGACGAGACAGAGACAAGAGAATATCGAAACCCCCCGAAGTTTTGCAGTACAAGTCAGGTACACGTCAGTCACATCGGTTACGTCTGGTCGTGTGTGCGTGAGTGCAGTGCGTGTCAACAGTGTAAGTCGCCGTCAAATGACAACACACTGAAAGGCCTTTCCATGAACTGATAGCATTTAAAGGACGGTGTCAATATTAATTTAATTGTGTTTGTGCTACAAACAAGCGCGAGTGGCAACAATTTATTTCGATATATTGAAATAAAAGTGCCAAATTTGGATATGTTCGTACGCCGAGCAGAGGCTGCATGAATATTCAGAAATATAAATATATAATTTTATTCACAGTATTTGCTTTCTAAATTTGTTTTAAAATTGACTTGAAACTGTAGTAATTTCCATGAATTAGTTGCAGAATGTCTTTCCAAATACCGGAAAAAGAATTAAGATCAAATTCGTGATTCACACTTGAGGTTTTTAATCTCGGTGCAGAGGAGCTCATTTTCCACATTTTAGCTTCACAATTTTCTGAACCTTCAGTTACACAGTTGTTTGTAAGTTCTTCCGCAGACACCATTAACATGTTTCTATAGGCCAACATATCGTCAGCAAGAGAATTTCCCCTAGAACTCTCAGACAGGACCTACCACACAGGATCAAATTCCTGATACCTCTAATAATACACATAATTCTTTACACAGCCTATAGACTAGTGAAATTAATTTTGTGGCCAGAAGTAACACACTTCGTCAAACGCCTCCAAGAGATTGGCAGTTATACAACGAATAAAAGAGAAAGCTGATATATATAAAGTCCTTTTGCCTTTCAAAAGTTATTAAGAACTGGACGCGTGGGCGTATGGGAAAGCAGTTCGTTAAAAGAAGTTATGAACTGGAAAGAAACAAAGAAAGACTGTATCAGATATGATAATAGTCAAAATGGAACATAGCTTGCCTTGCTTGGAAGGATGCCCTATTTCAGTCAGCCTACAACTAAAGTAAAACGTAATTAAACCTTGTCTGTTCATCCAAAAGGATTTTCAGTTTACGTGCCATTAAGTCTTGTAATTAGAGATATTTGTGATGCACATTTTGTACAAATATTTCTACAGTGAGTTGCTTGTAGTTTTACAACCACGAAACTAATATTTGTTTCGCCTCTTTGTCCAAATGAGTACAAACATATGCGAACATGTCTCTGTGTCTGACACTTACTTTGGAACACACCGTTACAAACCCAGCAGGGTAGATACGGCCGGCCTGTGCAGTCGCCATGTCACCAGTGACTCATGTCAGCACAGCCAATGGCCCTTCGTACCACTTCGAAGAACTGACGAACAGTTCAGCTGTCCCCATTTCGAAGACGTCATTAATATTTATATTAATTTTGAAATTTCTACCTATCATCAAATAAAATATGGGTGAACAATATAAGTAAAATAGGTGGGATATGAAGCTTTAATTACGAAATGCCTATACGAAACTTAGCTGTAAATTGCGTGAAGGAAAAACGTATCTTCGTGCTCCAAGTCGTAGGTTCAAGGATAATATTAATATGGATCTTATGGAAAAGATGATGTGTATTTAATCAGTTTAGGACAGTCCAGCTGTGGGCGTTTGTGAACACACAAACTGCAAAGTATACCGCCAAACCGCTTGCTGAGATTGTGGGTTCGAATCCCGTCGGGGACATGGATGTTTTTCTGTTGCGAATGTTGTGTGTTGTCAGGTAGAGGTCTGTGCGACTAACTGATCACTCATCCAGAGGAATCCTACCGACTGTGGTGCGTCATTGTGTGATCTAGAAACCTCAAGAATGAGGAGGCCATGGCCATAGGAAATAAAATAACATCAAACACAACACTTAAATGCCATATAACAATGTGCTACATGTTTCAAGCCATTAGAACCGTCATCTAGCGCCTTCTTTATAAGTTTCAGAATGTAAGTACATTGACAACATGCATGTTCTACCTTAGTGAGATCACTAATGAAGAATTTGCATGTTGCCAAAGTACTTAAAACATGTAGCACATTTTTGTATGGCATTAAAGTGTTGCATTTGATGGTACACTTTTGTATTTTAATATAGTAAACACAATGGGATGAATCATAATAAAATTTTGTCAATACTATAATGAACCTTTATCTTTCGCAAAATCTGAACTTCTTGGCAGTCTAAAAGATTATCAGTTTATTGGAATGGGAACAGGATTCATGCCTTTAATCAGGGCAATTAAAATTGTTGTGGCAAGACAAAATTATTCCAGAATTTGGAACCCTAAATGCATCATAATTAAGCCCAACCAAAGTAAGCTACTCAGCACATCTCAGTGCGTTACAAAACAACTTTCTTATGTCTATCAGTTGAAAGAAAATGAACAAACAGTGTGATGCAAATTGGAATCAGAACTCTGAACTCTGTTCTGGTATTTTTTTAATCAGTGTTTCACAATCGTGTGGATGATAGATTCACAAGTATTTTCAGCGTAAAATGCATTATGATTATAATGGTTTGTGCAAAGTTAGGGTTAATTATCTGTTTATGAATTTTCAAGTCGTGGTTACTTCCATTTTGGCATCCAGAAAGCAACACAAACAAGTGCTGTTGCTTATAATTTCCACATTTCTGTAGCATTAACTGCTGCTCTGGTGCTTTGAAGCCCTAAAACATTACAAGCAAAGTAGGAACTTTATTGAAAAGGAAGTTGTAGTTCTCAATTTGCTCAGTGTAGTTCATATACAAGATAATAACACACGTATTTACTGACACCTTCACAGACTCCCTATACAGATTTTATGTAAACATGAGTAAGATGCATACATGTGTGTGGAAGCAGGGGAAAATGAATGAATGAATTGGCTGGGCATTATTTATGTGATAAAGTGTACATGTCTTCCATTACACAGTACATGGCCAAAAACAATTCATCCTTTCACACTAATTACACAGCAAAAGCAATTGCCTCACTGATTATGCCAAATTCACAATTTAGATGTTTCGAAAGCTGGCTCAGAAAGAAAGCTGAAATAAATAACTGAATAACATAGTAACTAGGCTTTCCCCAGAAATATTACACAGCCTCATTTTAGACATGAATTATCTTATTTTATAGAAGTGTACAAAACATTAATTTAAAACTCACAGACTGGTGGAAGCAATGTGACAAATACAAGGGGCAAAGTCCTTCTGGAGAAGTTCAGATAATCAAGAAGTTTCCCTTCTGTTTGAGATTTAAAGTTGCATTGCAATGGTCACAAAAAACCACACAAAGCAATGTATTAGCTGGGCAGGGGGAACCTGGCTACCTGTATTGTCCAGGAGCAGTTTTATTCAGAACACTTTTTTCTCTGTGATCTAAATGGCTCATCTATCTGTGACATAACTGTACTCATCAAAGAAGCAACCTGCCTAAAGATTGAAAAATTACTATTCTTTCAAGGTGTTTGATTTGTTTCTAACACTTTTTGCCAGTTTGTAGACTATGCCTTCCGCATGAGGCCATATGTCCAGAAAAGCCATAGTCTTAGCCCTGCTTCATTTTGAAACTGAGACAGCTTTCTGATATGTATAAAAGTGCAAATATTATGTATATTTGCAACTTTAATTTGTAACCCAAATTTTATGGAGTAACATTCTGAAATATTTGTAGACTTCACGTTTCTTTCAACACTGTATGGAACATACCACAGCTGACCGACTTATTTTACTGAGTAAATAACATATTTACAACAATTTTAATTGTTTTTAACTACCAATTTATACACATAGTTCAACACACTACAAAACAACATAGCTGCTCCAGCTCAGAATAAAAATACATGTTTTTATATGTGAGGGAATACATATAATTCAAAATTAAGCAATGAAACATAGTTTTTAACCACACGTTACTTCATGAATTCAGGTATATAAATAAGCTCTAAAACACACTCATATATGGAAAGTCTGAAAAAAAAAAGGCGTAAGACATGTAACATTTCATTTTGTGTTTTTTTAAATTTTGCATACAACGTTTGTGAATCTGATCAGGTTTTCATATTGAGTTTAAAACATGATTATATAATGACATGGTCTGAGATGAAAAATCAATTGTATTTCACAAAGCATATTAAGTGGAAGTGCATTCATTGTGGTGTCTCTGCAATGACACAAAAGCTAACTAGTGTCCAAGGTCATAGTGTTCAAAACCACATCTTCTCTCTCCATATTGAAAATAATCAATGTATGAGGAAAAGTGGTTTGTTCCAGTGTGATATTTTGAAGCAGTGACAGTGTTATGTGTAATTCTGTGCATACATTAAAAAAAAAAACAATGAAGTTCAAATGGCCTGTATAGTGTTGTGATTATTAGTGCTAATTGTGAAAAGAAATGAAGTTTCAAATCTTGGTCCATTAAACCCCTACCAAATTTCAACAACGTCAACACATTCATCTGGATCAATATCATCTCAACATGAAATTGAACCACCACTTCAAACTTCAGTAACTATGAAGCTTGCATCACCCACTTCACAACATCAGCGGTTGCAGTTAAAGTAGGTGCTCATTTTTTATCCCCCTGTTGCTTCTTGCTCAGTAAGGGCCACTGGCTGAGTCACTTAGAATTGCAAAGCCACCCTGTCTTTTTCAGGGTTTGGTGTGTTTTCGAGTCGTAGGATTTTGTAGTGTGTAAGCGTCAAGTTGGCAGCCTGTATTTCAGAGATATCACTACATATTTAAGGAAGTGTTTACTGTTTTTGTGTGCTGCCGTGTATGCCCCCTCTCCTTAACACTGCTGTTAGGTCGTAATGTTAGGTTTTCACATAGTTAGGTTTTCTTAAAGTTAGGTTGGGAAGTGCCAGTGTGCTGGGCCACACTGGTAGTGTAGTGTGTCAGCAGGCTGCAGAAAACTTAGACACCCTTCTGATTCAGCCAGTGGTGGACAGAAGCAACTCTTGAAGAGGTCACAGAGAGACACATGAAATTAATTGTGGAACATCACAATAATACAGTCTTTGAACTTAGAAACAGTAGCTAGATTTTTCCTACAGGCTACTTTTAATCTCTTGTTCAGTATTGGATTGGTCAGTTCCTTCAAATGAAACTTGCTGTACATATTCATGTTAAATGCCTTTTATATTTCAAATTGTATTACTCATTATAAAGAAGGTACTGAAAAAAAAATCTTCTTACAAAATCTGAACTTTGTTTCATCACGAATTTGTTTCATTAAAAAACCTCATTAGTTTTGAGGCTAGTGTCATGTGTAAGTAGTGGCCTATTTTGCATAGAATTGGTTAGCACGCACCAGGGAATAAGAGTTCGCGCATATGCATTTGTCATTTGTTTTCAAGTGATGAAGTAACATAAAACTCTTAACCTACCTACTTTCTCTTAATTTAAGGTAGATGCGTTCCCATCACAAAATTAGTGTAAGAAATATCCTACAAATTCCTTCATTTTATGATAAACTTTTAAATTCAATTGAAAAGTTTATCACCTTGTTACAGTTTTCTTATATTTAGGCAGTTCTATGATTTCTAAACCAGACACGGTGACGCATCTACACCAGAAATGGTGTATGCACTCAATTCTTCCCTTAGCCCCTAGAGTGAAGCAGCCCACTCTCCACATTCAAGCATGCAATACATAATACAGTCATGAAAGCTTTAGATAAGGTTGTCATATCAAGACACACTACTCTGGGCTGTGGAACTTACCCGGTTTCAATTGGCAGCCGGAGGCGGTGAGCGGAGTGAACCTAACATGTTGTGGCTTCTGTTCTCGTTCATGTTAGGTATGCATGGTGGGGGGGATTGCATCATCTGAACGTGTCAGAAACTCCTCTTATGTTATGGGACACTACGTGAGCCAACAATGCCAAATTCACATTGGCTCTAGTATAAGCCACATGTGTAAATTTTGTTAATATTTGCAATGTCAGCTACAGATTTCATTTGAATAAGAGAACTAAAAGTTTTGGCACAGATTTTGAAGAATTTTTGTTTGAAGTTCTCAAATTTCCTTTCAACATACTGTAATGAAATATTTCAGACAAATTACAAATCACAGTAAACTGAACATTCATCTAGATTTTGATGTCATAATACTTTGGTATACTCATAGTCAAGCTGCAGCTCTTCCACCTAAGTTTTGTACATTTTCTTCTAAATTTCTAGAACTGTGTGTGTGGGAGGGAACCAGGCAGTTTCTTAGGAAGTTCTGGATCAGTTGCAGCCTGCATTAGAAAATGAGGACAACTAAATTATTAAATACACTGGAGAAGTAATTGTCTCCTACATCAGAGCAATCATTTGGAAGAGTGTCCTCAACCCTCTTACAGTGAACTATGTGGTATTCTAATGTTCTGATTGAATTGTTTCAGAGTGATGTCACCTTATATCAATAATGCAGCAAATCTGAGAAGTTCACCATTCATTGCAGCACCTTGTCTAAATACTCGTATTGCAGTTTTGTACTGGCAAGCTGCATCTATTCAACCTAAATTTTGTACATTTTCTTCTAAATTTATAGGACTATGTGGATGGGGGGAACCAAGCCATGTGTTAGGAAGTTCTTGATCAGTTGCAACTTGCATTAGAAAATGAGGACAACTAAACTGTTAAATGCAATGGAGAAGTAAATGTCTCCTACACCAGAACAATCAATTGGGAGAGTGTGCTCAGCCCTCTTACAGTGAACTACGTGGTATTCTAATACTCTGATTGAATTATTTCAGAGTGGTGTCACCTAACCTCCATTAAGTGGAAAATCCATAAACCACTTATTTTCATCATTAAATTACTGAAAAGAGTTTGTAGAAATCCTGAATTTGTGCAGAAGAGTTTTAATTTGCTAATCAAACATGGTTTTTATTTCAGTTATCACCAAAAAAAAAATATGTTTTTATTCTGACAGTTGAACAAGATGTGTTTTTCTTTAGCTGAACAAATTCCATTGGATGTCACAAGAAGTTTCCAAATACACATTTTTAAATTTGATTCAAATAGTGTTTCATTCGTATGTGAGGATGGTCACAATTGTGTCACTTTATATTACTGATAATTTTAAAGTCTGTCATACAGGACTGAAAGCCATTTGGTCTTTTTTATTCAACAGCATTATATATAGCTCACCATAATATATAGAAATTTGCACGGTCTGAGTTTTAAAATATAACAAGATGTTACATTTAATATTGTCATATATTGTCATGCTGGAGGCAGGAAACAGAAACTTGGTGTTTTTTATTGACGTTTCAAATCTACACTGCTTGTACATCTAGTAATTGTGGCATATATACGAATTTACTTGGGAAGACCGTCAATCATTCATGTAAGTATGCAAATTATTAAAGTGTATCTACAACAGCCATCAGATATTTTCAAAATTTTCATGGTTCTATTATTCTGTCCTCATGCATGCCCACTCAAATGGAAGGGACTTTAAAAAAGATCTGCATTAGTTGTAGCTCACTCAGAGAAATAACATTAATTTTCAATCTGTTGTCTTCAGTATATTCTAAACATTATTTTGGTTAACGTTTTGTAAGCACCATGATGAACACACAATTGTGCCTGCTTTAATTATACAAAGTTATAATTTCACATATTTTTCTTGCTTTCCTGTCTGTATGGCTTACACTTTATAGTGTATAAGTATTTGTGTGTTTTTACATACATTTGAAGATACATTACATTCCCATGCATTTATTTGCATTGTATGGTTGTCAGAAATTGAATTTTTTATTAGGGAACATGGGATGGAAAAATTGTTTACTTTAATACGTGATGTCCTATTCACACTTCAACAAATATTAACTTCCTACTGTTACAATTAAATTTGCCACACAAAATTGATTTAGATCACCACCAGTAGGCCTAAAACTTCAGTAAAATATGTTTTTATTGGTAATATAAATTTTGCAACTTGACGTGACTTTGGTAATATTTGTTGTTATAGGCAAAATATAAAGCACAATTCCAACATAGCTCACATGCAAGCCTAAATATGCTTATGAAATATTGACAGTAAAGGTGCCAATGCTTTCAGGCCCCTGCAGCTCAGCTCTGTTCTTACATCCTGGGGACTGCAAACAGTGCAGTCGATGTAGCACTGTTGAACTAACAAGAACTGACAGCACCTTCACAATATCCAGGCATCCGTAAGTTTGCCTACCCACCTTCATATCTGGTGATCCACCATGAGTTTGCAGGAGACACTGGTAAGAAGACTGTACAGGCATGAGAAATATTAAGAAGATTTTGTCGACTTGTTTTTATTTTGTTTAGATTCTCTAATAGTATTCCAAAAAATCCATAAGCATGAGTTCATCCAATGGATATAGGAACAGTAAAAAAAATATGTAAGTCAGGTCTATATAATAGAGGAGTCTGTCACTAAGATAGACAGTTGAAAATAATTAATATATAATAGTACCCATTTAGAACAGAATTTCAAATTAAAATAAGTACACACAAATAATTAAAAATTGCAAATACAACTTCAAAATAAATTAAAATATAATATACACACATATAAGCTAAATAAATATATATGAACTGTGACACAAGATTTAAAAATTAATGAAGTAAAAGAAATTACATTGCCATTATTTCCTTCAAAAACGAATTCCAGCTGTCATTGTTGAGTTAGAGTTGGAAGTCAGCAATAGTATATTGATTTATATTTCTTTTAAAATAAGTTCATTGGTCCTTGTTATGTTTCTGAACAAACTTTATTGTTAAGAGTTGGGCATCATGATCAGAAAGGCTGTTTATTAAGGAGATAACATCAAATTTGTTTAAATATGAATTATCTATAAAAACGTTGTCAGTAGTTGAGAAAGAATTGGGTCCTATTCTAGTAGGAATATTGACAATGCTACTGAGATTAAAAAAGTGTAAAATATTGTCAAGTTTATATTTTTTATAACTCTCCACAGGGTATTTAATATTAATGTCTCCATATATAATAAAATTAAATTTGAGATTAAAAAATTTGTGCAAAATCAAATCAAAATTAGTTACGATATTGTTGAAATTATGTAAAGCAGATCTGTAAAGAGCCAAAATACACAGTTAATCATAGACAGAGTTAAGATAAATAGCACACATTTCATTGTCTTGGTCTAGACAATAATTGTCAATATCTAAAGTAGTAAATGTTAGGCTATTATGAATAAACATGCAAAAACCAACTTTGTTTTTTTGTTTTCCTACAATAGTAAGCCCCTAATCGTGTAATTCTCAATACATAATGAGGATAGCTCATCATGACGTAGGTGGTGTTCAATTAGACACAAGATATGACATGGGTCATCACACAAGTGACACAAAAGTTCATTTGTTTTATTTCTTCAGCTTCTACTGTTCTGATGATAAATCTTAATATATTGATTATGAGGTAATATGTGTATTAAGCTCAGATCTTGATTGTTATGTCCTTCACTTGTATTATTAGTATTAAAATTCCTTGCTATATTTCTTTGCCTCATATTTTTACACTTATCTTCCTTGTCTATTACTATTTTAAAATTCTGCACTTCACTTGTATTTCTGTCACAAATATCATTCTGATTGTACTCATAATTTTGTTTACATCTTACACAATTTCCACTTCTTACACTAACATCCACTACACTGTTTTTGATGTGTTCATTGTCCGTGAAAAATCTTCATTCCTAGTTATTGGAGTTCCCTTTGGTCTGCTTGGTGTCCTAACTCTATTTTTGTGCAAATCATCAGCATTCTCACTAATAAATTCCATCATGGTCTTATCGGTGGAAGCAACTGTTGGAAATTCCTACCATTTTAAACTGATGGGAGGATTCTGCCTTGTCAAAGGATTTGTGTCCTGTGATCTCAGCTGTCTTTTCTTTACTTGAAGAGTTCATGTGTAGTCTGTGTCGTGTAAATTCATTTCTAGAGAGATTCATATCCATTATTCTTGCATAATTCGTATCCTTCAACATTTTATCCAGCTTCATATTATAAACTTGTATTTATTTATTTATACAAGAGAAATCCTGAAGGTCATACCTGTGTGGAGCTATCATTGTAATGACATTTGTGTGTTTGTTTCGGAGTGCGAATTTCCTGATGTGTCTGAGACCAGTATTGGATTCATTTATATTGATGTCATTTGCACCTCCCCAGATTGATACAAAATCATCACAATGGTGCTGACTTATTTCTCTGCATGCTAAATGCATGATATGTTCAAGCCTGGAACCAGGCATCACAGCACCCATAGCCTCAAAAGTCTTACCAAGTAAGGTCAAGAGTTCAGCTGTGCAGCCTTTTGCGTAGCCATCACCAGTGATTAAGATTTTAGTTCTCCTTTACTGTAAGGACCACTTTAAAGGTCCTACATGTACCTTGAAGTTTTAATTCTATGACTGATTTTAATAAAAGTATATTTTGGTTTGTAAAATGTATGATTATTTGATATATATCTTCCATGCAAGAGATGTACGTAAAATATATTTATTTCCGACTAATTGCACATCTGTTGGTTAACACCTTTCCTACATGTTTCAGCTGATGATGATGATGATTATTATTATGATGGTGATGCTGATGATGATGGTGGTGGTGGTGGTGATGATGATGATATTGATGATGATGATGATATGGCCATCCTCAAGCAGACTCTTGACACAAAGAAGCAGGTAATACTGTTAATATTGTTGTTAACTGTACTCTGAGAAATAGTGTACAATTTTAACCTAATATCAGTAACTGTTTAATATCAAATATTAATATTTGTATCGTTAATCTTATAATGTACCATTTACCAAGTACAAATGACATGTTTTAGCATCAAATACTCCTTTGCATCAACAGTCTCCCTGAGGATGGCTATAATTATTAGCTGGAACATGGCAGAGCAGAAATAATAGACATGTTAACCAACAGTTGTACAAATAGTTGGAAATGAATATAATCATTATGTTAAGGGTATTATTACATTTTATACGCAATATTAAGTAACAGCGGACGAAGGTCGTCACTTCTACATTTCCTCACGCCTTTACAGGTGGCATGTTGATCACTGCTGCCATCTGCAGGGGTTTTGTGGAGTTTTAGAAAGTGTGGCGAAGGAAAAGCACTGCGTCGGCAAGAGCGGGTGTTTTGATATGTTTTTTGTTTCGAAACTCGTGTTTTCAGGTGAGCTAAAAGAGTTCAGTTTGTAAACATATATATTAACATTAGGGTTTAGGCAGACATGTCATGTTGAATTGCAGTTTCTTGCAATCATTAGCGGTTTTAAATAGTACCCATTTTTTCCGAGACTGCCAGTGATGCCAACCGTTGTTACATACCACTGAATAATTTCTGAGGAATTGACCCATTCTAGGAAAGGCTGAAAATTTTAATCTTACAAACGATATTTTTGAACGCATATGATAAAGTTTTTATGAAATTCAGGCCTTAAATCATTTAAGTGTTTTTTTTATTATCTTCTTTTTAAGATGGATAAATACAAACAACAACAACAAAAACAGAGCAGTCATGGAGAGCATAAGATGAACAGAGTTCTAAAGGTTTTAGAGAAGGCAGAATCATTAGACATGAAGCAGACTTGTCCAAAGTAACGCGAACTTACCTGATTTTTTTAAGCACTTCCAAAATTACAGAGTCACAGGACCGCGTGTTTCCTTCTAGGCCGTCTTTTGTCACAGAAAAGCACTTCTTGTGTTGGAGTTTTATGACGAGAAGAGCATAATATTAACACCTTTGCCCACTCGTATGAAATGCAATTTACGGCGACTGGAAATAAAATACCCCGGAAGGTTTATTGTGATGGAGAGTGCAGGACAATCATGAGAACGTTTTAAAGTGATAAAAACATCACAGATTTGAATTTCATGCGATCGTTCCAAAAAGCATGATGAACAGCAGCAGTCAACGGCATTGCAGAATATAGATTTTGATAAATAATATTTCCCCTGAATCCGTATGTTTTGTCCGACTTGGATTTTGAACCTTCGAAGGCCACAAGCATGTCCACAACGGCAAATTTGCTCTTGTCATCGGGGACTTCCAAACCGTCAACTTTCTGTAGATAATCCAGTTTATATCAACAGAATTACGTTAACTCATGTTCAACCCACGCGATCACAATTTACTGCCAGCACCTGCCAAACGTATTCACCTATTAAAAAAACCTCAATGTTGACTTGGATGAGACCCGCGAAGAGGAAAGTAAATGATACCCAAAAGAAGAAACATGTCGCTAGCCATAGAATTTCAACTTCAGTTTCATCTTCACAAGGCGATATTGAGATACCTGGGTCTGAAGTATCCGAGGAAGATACGTCCCGCGTGTTTTGCAATAAATAAAGAAACTGCCGGAATTCATCGCAATTTCGACATTGGATGCACTAAAATTTATGTTTTGCTGACCGTGCATCCTGGTACGACTCTGGGTAAACGACCAACTTGATACACAATTACGTTGTATAATACGTTTATTATTATAATCCTTATAATCCCCTACATGTTTCGAGCAACTCTGTGCTCATCATCAGGAGGTCAAATTGTATTAATACAGCATCTGGTGTAGTGTTTTCTGCAAGTGACCGTCCGGTGTGCAGGTTGAGAGTTCCTTTTCAACTAGTTCCTTCTCAACCTGCACACCGGACGATCACTTAGAGAGAATACTATACCAGATGCTGTGTTAATACGATTTGACCTCCTGATGATGAGCACAGGGTTGCTCGAAACATGTAGAGGATTATAATAATAAACGTTTTATATAACGTAATTGAGCAACAAGCTGGTCATTTACCCAGAGACTGGATGAAATTCACCGTATGGTATCATGACAAGTGGTTTGGTACAAGAGGCTGCAAAAAATGTATATCTGGAAAGTGCATGTAAGGAAGGGTTGAGGTGTAGATTGTATGCACAATTATAATCAAAACTCAGCTCTTCATTAGTAAGTTGCAGTTCTGATGATTTCATTTGCCTTAACTAATGATCCGTGTCACCAGCAAGCAAGCGGGTGAATAGGACAACGTAGAGCCTTTACATGAAATTAAGAGCAGATTGAAGTCAGGAAATGCTTGCTATCATTCGGTGCAGAATCTTTTGTCTTCTAGGTTGCTATCTAAAAATTTAAAGATCAAGATATATAGAACTGTAATTTTGCCTGTT
>Ga0123355_10010641_pt1 | contig 14126 bp, 6 predicted proteins | sample TergutEmb28metaG_3_FD_89872 | JGI IMG/M metagenome (GOLD analysis project Ga0123355, IMG submission 89872) | Embiratermes neotenicus P1 segment gut microbial communities from Petit-Saut dam, French Guiana - Emb289 P1 | ecosystem: Host-associated > Arthropoda: Insects > Digestive system > Gut ... | reverse complement strand
TTTAGGAGTTCAGTAATACACTTATTCCTATTTCTGTGTTTTGGGGTGGATTTTTTGAAAATTTTTTATATAAACAGAACTACACACAAAGAGAAGAAAATAAATATATATATATATATATATATATATATATATATATAAACAATGTTGCATACATTTCTCAAAAGCTTAGGAGCTGTGTCATATTCTAGGTGCCAGATTGGTGACATGCCGTAAGTTCTATCCTAGGGACCCACAGATATCAGGTGTCACCATACAAATTTTAGTGTTCTGGATGACCCAATGCCCAGGTTTTGTGCAACTCTGTATGTATGTGTATAGGCACACAACCTAAACCCATTCAAGAATGGTCACAAGTGAATGTATTGCAGCAGTCAGGAAAAATTCGCCATGGCCATTTAGAAAAGAATCCCATTGATGCTAAAGTTGGCACATCCCACTAGCGAAACATTCCTTGGGCTGCTGCCTAAAGTACTGCATCACAGCCTTCAGCATGTTGTCCAACATTTGAGGGCTTTATTTAACTGTCCAAAGATATCTGTAATCACATGGCACTAAGTGTTGGCTCTGCCACTCCATTCATATGGCACAGGGACAGTGGGATGATGTCATTAGTGAGGTTCACCCTGAAGTTTGGTCTTGATTTTGCGAGCTTTGGAATTGTTGACAGTAAAGCTTTGCATTGATTGCATCATTATGCAGTGTGAAGTACACAAGAGGAGGTCCTTCATGTCCCTCTATTCCTGTTGCGATAGGTTCACCAATTCACCATCTTTAAGCTGTACTGCACATTGTTCCTGCTAGTTTCTCACCCAATCAACCGTGCTTTTATACACAAGCCTTTACTGGTGTGTCTACCGGGTCATCTACACTGTCACCACAGCACCACAAATGATTTTTTGGTTATACAAGCTGTGTATTTTGACCCAGTGCTGGCACACAAATTACTGTGAAGAACAGAAATAAAAATCAGTAGTTCCAACTTATCTTACCTGTGTCTCTACCAATATTGCCAACTGCACAAATATGTTCCTTATTTCCCGTATAGAATTTTCTACTTTCAGTATCTCTTCATGTCTTGCTTTGACATTTGCCAGGGCCAGCTGAGCTTCCAGTGTATCTGCAACAATCTGGACAAGTGAGGTGTATTTTGTGACACTCTGCATAACTAAGAATTGTGTTTCTGCTCTCAGAGCTTCTTCAAGTTAAATGTTCTGTATCCACTCCCTGGATACTTACATTGTCTACAAACACGGCTGTTCCATCTTTCTCTAACAAATTCTCCAGTTCCTCACTTGTGCCTTCTTTGTTAACTGTGCAACAAAAAAGAAAGAAAGAGACACATGTAATTTACTGTGTGTTGCCATTCAGTGACATGTCTTTCACTCCCTCATTAAATAACTGTTCAGTTCTTAAGAATCTGACAGTCAAGAAATTCCCCAGTTATATGTACCCTGAAGGAACATCACCATGACGATGTCCCAGCACTAAGTAATTGCTTCTCACCATTTGGTAGGAACATGGTGGCTTCGTCTCCATGGATCTAGGGGCAGGGACACTTGAAAATGAAGGCACTGTATTTCTTCGAAAAGTCAAGAACTGATTTCCAAGTGACATGGCATCAGACCCCATAAGAACAGTCCTCAACCACAATGCCATGAAAACACCATGATACACATCATTTGTTACCAGCTTCACAACATCCCTTATGCTGTTTCAGCTGTATTTACTCCACTCTATTTCATTAAGATATCATTTAATATCATCCTCCTGTCTGTGTGCAGATTGATTTATTTCGGTTTTTCTACTCAAAACTTTGTATACATTTCTGATCTCTCCCATACAAGTACATGCTAAATCGCTTGCACATGTGTTTATTCAGACATCATCTGCAAAATGTGATGCAGACTTATGATTGCATAGAAAGTTGACCTCTTCTGTATTGGTGTTTTCTGAAAATTAAGTATTATGGATGGAGGGTTGTCTTATATACAGGGCCAATTACATTTGGATAAATACAGCATTCTGTTCAGAGTACTCATCTTGCAGGACTTTTTTATGCTCTTATCTCCATCCTACTGTTCCTCCATTTTACATCAAGATATTCCCCTCAGCACCCTGTTTTGTAACCAGCTAAACTTACGTATTATCATTTGCTGTCGCATGAGAGCTCTGCACTTTTCTTGATGTTTCAAAAGGACCTCATTGTAGTCGCCTACTGTTTTGGCAAACATCCATACCAACATCATGTGCTGGATTCTTTGAATTCTTGCAAGAGTTGATAAGTTGTCAACAGGCACATCTTTGTCTTCTTCTATCAGTTTTTCAATTTCTAAAAAGTTGCAATTACATGTAAGTGTATTAATCTGTCTTGTAGGAGAGGATTCACGTCTCCTGGGGTGCGACACTACATCACTTTTGGAGTGGGTCTCGACGTTTCAAGGGGTTGTGGTGCAGTCCGAAAGTCAAGAACCACTCGCCCAACAACGCAGTGTCACACCCCACAGACATGAATCCTCAGCAACACCACTGTGAGAACCCTAAAAGTCACATCTTACAACATATTCAGATGTCACAAAACTATGCTTTCATCTTGTTAGGCAGTATTTTATTGCACTAGGGCCATTTGAAAATCTGCAAACCCTTTGTGGGCCAGAGAGTTGTAGTTGAACTGTAAAAGCCTTATTTATTAATTAATTAATTAAGAGACAAAATATTGTTAGTTAATTACTACTCTTGATGCAATAGAATTTAATATAGTTATTAACCTAATTTAATTTGGAGGACATTAATGTTGTAAGAATGTCAGTAAGAAGCTTGCCACTGTTTCTTTGTCACTGACAGTTGTTTTCAGAAATACACAGACTTTCATTTAATAAAATTGTGACTGAAATACACTTACAATTATTTTTATAAGAACTCAACAAGTAAGAGTGATGGTGGAGCTTACCACTCTGTATTTTTCTTACTCCTCCCACTGTAAAGTCTCCAGCATACGATGTTTTCCCATGCAGCATGCACAAAGCCCATTACAATGCAAATGTTATTCACCGAATCTAACTTTGTGTGCGAAGTTTGCCACATTACTAAAAAGCAGTCTTCATTTTAAAGGAGGGGTATAATTTGAGTGCATTCAGAAACAGTCTGGTGGGTTGCGGGTTGCTTGTCACAGTTCCACATTGTACGCACCTTTAATATGGCTCTGAACCCTGCTGATGGTCCGACAGACGATTCCCTTCCTGTCCTCAACCTCTGTAATGCTTTCTGTGAAGTTGGAAATAAACTTGTTACATTTATCATGCTGCCAGCGAAATTGTTAACGTGAGGAAAGTCATGGTTGCCACAACAGACCGCTGCTTTTCTGTAGCTTCTTGAGACCTCTGAGTCACACAATTAATAGCGATGGAAAGAAATTTAAATGCAGAGCTGCTGCCAGTGGATTATCAGCTATTCCACAGCATTACATAGTTTCTTTGAATCTAGGCACCAGTTAAAAAATTTAGGAGCCAAACTGTTCTTTTGTGTGCATTTATGACTAGCAAACTTAAAATTTCCACAAGTGCTGTTGCTTATGATGTGTGCACCAGATAAATCACAACATATTGGCACACTTTGAAGGTATTTCTATGAACTGTTACCACTTTTTGCCGAGTTTTAAGTCAGATATGCTCCCAAAAGCATCAACAATCAAAATGGAGAACAGAAAACCCTAGAAATAAGTAGAAACAAAAGCTGTCATGCTAAATCCCGTTATTCAATATTACATTACGAACAGAATCACTTAGCATGGTACCACAGACCTGCCCCCTTGAGCCCTACTCCCTTACCTTATGCCACACCAATCACAGCACAGATGTGTGCAGTCAATTGTACGCCTTTTCAATGGCAGTTGCAGTGTTTGTTGATGGCAGTTAGTGAGCTGTCTGGTAAGTAAGGAAGTGCTGGCTGAGGAACAGGGATTTAGGATACAAAGAAGGTACAATATGGCCTTCTGAAATTCTATGTGCTGTGGTCACCTAACATCTAGCACTGTAGAGCCCTGAACCACTACCAGCTTGAAGACATACTTTTAAAATTTGTACACTATGCTTGTGCAGGCAATCGGGACAGTCTACATTACTTACGTCCGCTACCCCCAGGTAGCAGCAACATGATGCCACTGAGTCTCTTGATGTCATCGACTGTGGTGCTGATGACTTCAATTTCACTTTGAATCCTCTCCACCTGGAAGCACAAAATGAATGTCACAGGTCATTTTCTTAATAACTTGTAGCAGAAGCTGGGATGTTACATTGTGTTGTTGGGTAGACAGTTCCTGACATTGCGGAGGACTGCAGTGCCTTACTCCCACAACATTGACAGTGTATTGGTTAGTGCTGCCCTTAATATTTTCCCATTGTATGCATATTTATGTCTCCCTGAGGATGGTATCACAAGGGCCAAACATGTTGCAGTTTCTGATTAGATTGATGGATTTCTGTTGACTGTTGTAATGTGTGTTGTATGGGTGTTCATTGGAGTGTTAAAGAAGTATATGGTAAACCATGAAGTGTTGTAAGATCATCTGTAATAGGTTTCAGACACACTATCTACCAGTTCGTGTGCTACAGTGCTCTCAGTGATGTCTTCTGATTACAGAATGTGACCTGGGCCAGTGCTAAAGAATTCTTTGCCTTTGAATTGCTTTCTGTCATGGGCCTTAAAGCTCAGAAAGTTTGCTGCTACCCCTGGCCGGTAACATACAGCATAGGTCAGCAAAGAGGTAATAATGCAGTAAGCTTTAAGTTCAATAACTGCAATGTGCTTGGTGACATATGATAATATCATCATCTTTTGGAGACAATATTTGGAGTCATTCCAGAAAAACTGAGAAAATGTGTCAATGTAGGATGAAGACAGTATTTTGAATAGTCAGTGAATGTCGGTGTTGTGTCAGTACAGTGCAGTTAACATGCTGCCTCTCTTGTCAAGTGACTTCTGCGACTGTGTTTTGGTTTTGTTATTAACATTTAACAGCAGGGCTGGCCAACTTCAGCCCATAGCAGGGCCACATAATTCGTTAAGGGCTCATCTGAGGGCTACACCTGTCTATACATGTACTGAAGTGGGGGGGACTGAATGCACTGCAGCACCGTTATTTACAGCAGTAAGTTATGCTACAAGTGCAGCTACGTGACAAGGTACAAGTAGGCTGTACCGAACTGGACGAAACATACTGTGTGCTGTCTTAGGGTGATGAATTGTAGTTTATTAACATTTTCTGTGCTAATACACCTGTCATATTATGTCCTGTAGACCTGTTATATTATGCATGCTAAATTATATTTCTGAAACTGTTCAGGTGACCGAGGGCTGAATGTTGGTCTGCCCCGGTCTAAGGTATTCTTAGTGGTGTGTTTTACTGCAGTGATGGTACATACATGACATGCGGCCTGTTCCAAACAATCAGTTTGGCCCACCGTACTCCTGACCTACAGTACTGTGTTTAGGCTGTTCATACTGACCTTGCCAAGGAACTGACAAATTTCACTGGATGTCGTACTAAAATCCACACAGACTGCTCCATGTGCGCTGTGGCTGCCGCTGGAACGTTGAGCCTGGAAAGTGTGCATTTGCCATATGAAGTGTTTAAATGTGAAATTTAAAGTTGAACAAGTACCAGAGACAGGGGCGGATTAACCGTGAAGCTGACGAAGCTTAAGGCACAAGGCTGTTCACTTGTACAGGCTTCTTCCAAGGCCCTGGGTGGGACCTAGCAGTGCCCTGAAATCCTACAACTCACATATGAAACAAACTTGCTAGAGGTTTCCCCAAACTGGACAATCCTAAAACTTTACATGACATCACCAACAAAAGTTGTGAAGCCGAAAGAAGCTTCCCTAAACAATCAATAGTACAGAAACGAAATTTTGATTAGCCATTCTGTAGGAAACACTGAATTGTCTTTCTGTTCTGTCTACAGAAAATTATATTTAAGATATTGTTGTCATATGAAGAGGTGATCAGAGGATATACAATCAAAAAATGTAGGGAGAAAGTTATTTTAGAGGAGCGCCAGAAGTTAATTACTAAGAATATTTGGTTATTTTTCTGGAGTTTGTGATATCTGTAGTATTTGTCAGCTTTTCTAAATTTAAAATTTGTGATTTCTTTTCTGATTCTAAATAAATATTCACTTCCGTACCTAGTTGTGTATGCATAATTTTGTATTCTTTTTCTTAAAGACGGGCCCCCCCCCCCCAAACTGTACAAGCTTCAGGCCCCACAGAACCTGGATCCGCCCCTGGCGAGAGAAATGTGGAATGGAAGGTAAATGGTGACAACAGTGGATATGTCAATTACGAGTGCACCATGAAGGCGCATGGCATTCTGAACGTAAAGAACGCCGTGTTAAATTCTCTACATTACGGCAGGAAATATGCCATTGGCAATCTTGCTATAGTCTCAACTCAGGATAGGTTCCATTGACCCTGGTGTGATATTTCTGGCACCTTCACAATCAGAAGCTGGAAATATGGTCTCTCCCATCTTCATGTCTGTCCGCGTGTGAGTCGACATCCACTGAACAGGTTTTCATGAAATTTGGTATTTGAGTTTTACTAAAATTTATCGAGAATTTACGGATGTATTTAAAATCGGCCAACAGCATCACACACTTCACATGTGGAGGGAAAGTGGATGAATGTTTATCGGACAGAGAGATTAGAGCTAAATACTAGCGGAGAGAAATGAAACAAAACTGCTGCTCCTGTTGTGTGTTTGGTGACAATGAAACAAGAAAGAGAGAGAGAGAGCACGACACAATAGTTAAGTGCTCATTTCCTAGCATGGCTAGAGAGATAATGTAATATGTAGACTACTATGCAGATGGGGTGACAGTCTGTAGTGTCAAGTGACCTTTGCACCACCCTGTACTGTACACGGTGAACTCTGTGTTAATAATGTAGTACAGGACACTGACAGCAGCAGTCACCACAGAAATTAGAAGCTTTACGTAATATACCGATATTTGACAGGATAAAATGAGGCGACTTTTTTTTAACGCCTTGTGTTAACATAACTACAATCAGGTAAATATTTTCGTATCCTCCAACGATTGTGTGTAGTTAGTCCTGATGATGACGTAGTCAAACAGGTCGAAACATGTAGTCCTCTCAACTGTTGAGAAGTGTCGCCTGATGTACAAGCTGTAGGCCTATGTGCTGTACCACGTACCACCTACCAGCTTCAGGTCAGGCAGGCGGTCCTTCACCATGATACGCGAGAAGTGCCGTCCGTCATGCAGCCGCGTGATGTCACTACTGATATGTGTTGTGCACTGAGCCGGCTATCAGCTTATCTGCTGCTTGTTATTTAATCAGGTTTCATCACCGAACGGAGCCGAGTACGGCTGGACGACAAACTAGTGTCTCCGCCGGTCAAATTCCCCACATTTTGTGGAACCAGCAGTTTCATTATGGTGTCCACTTGTCCGTGTCCTGCGTCGGATCAGTCCAGTCCTTGTCCGCCCTATTTCTTGACCACCCATTTTAATATTATCCTCCATCATGCCTTGGCCTTCCAAGCCGTATTTATCCCCACCAAAAGCTCTTCTCACCCATACGTGCTACATGCCCGCCCATCTCTTTCTCCTTGATTCGATCATTCGAATAATATTTGCTGAGGAGTACGAATCATGAAGCTCCTCACTACGCAGTCTTCTCCAGTTTCCTGTCAACTTATCCATCTATATCAGTGCTGGCGAATCTGTGGCAAGTGGCGTTCACTGCTGTCCGTCATTTTGTTTCTTTTGGCCGACCAACGTCTCTATATTGTGAACAACGTCTGTACTGTGCCCCCCGGGATGCTGTTCGTCCTACCGGTGTCACTGTTCCTAGTGCCCTAGTTGAATTGGCTAGATTTTACTAACTTCTTTCCACGTGGCACTGGGGTGCAGGTAGCGAGCGTATTAGCACTGGTTATAATATTAAGCACGTCGGTAGAGTCTGCCACCGGTCAGAAGATTTCTGACATGAACAAGGTTTAGTAGTTAGGATCACGGGACAAAATAAAACATTCACTTAACCGATTCCACAATAAGTCAACCACAAATAAAAAAAATAAACTTTTATTCTATTCTAACTAGTATTGCACTACAAGTGTAAGTAATGTTCTAATTGTGGTTACACTATCATAAAAATAAAATTACTATCTTGCCCCTTTTGTAATTTGAAGTCAAATACTCGAATTTAGAATTTCTATTAAAGTTACCATATCAGTTCCAAAAGTCTCGCTCTACTCGGATAAATTTAATTTTGTAATTTGCAAGTGCGGGGAATTTCTTGACTAACTTCAGAACCAGTTAAGTAATTTGCAAATGTTAAACTCAGTCAGCACGACTTACCTTTAATTATCAGCAGACAGTACAGCATTGCCAATGTACAAGGTGGTTCAAATATGACAGGGACTGATGTCGCCAGATATACACACAAACAGTCCCGGTCATATTTGAACCACCTTGTATTACAGTCACTTTTTAACAATGTACTGTTTTCACAATTTAACGTTGAAGATACGTAACGGCCGGTGAACATTCAAGCTTCGAGTGAGAGCTGAAATATCTGTAATCACTCAGTTTTGTAGGGGCAAGTTGCACGTTAAACATTCCTTTAAGTACAGCGAACTGTCACGTCACCGCCGGGGTTCGATACACCTAAGGTATATTGAACTGATCGGTATTTGCTGGCCCGGCGACGGTGAGTGACCGTTCGTTTCCGTTACATGAAAGGTTTTTAAACATTATTTAGTGTTACAGAAAAAACTCAAATTTGTAACATTCATTACGTCTGTATATACGTGTATGTTAAGATCAAAGATCGAAAACACTCATTGAGCGGAAAAAACGACCACAACGCGTTGTGGCATTAGAGAAACAGCCACAACGCGAAATTTAGTGTTGTGGCTGTTTTTAAACAACCTCGACGCGTTGTGGCATGTGAAGATGTGCCATGATGTCGTGGCTGTTAAAGGAAATGACCACAACGAGTTCGGACTTCATGAAAATACCACAAGGTGTCAGTCAAGACAGTGAGGGTTTCGGACTGAAAGTCGCTTGCAACCTGTGTGTAAGGAAGAATCGAATCAACATTGTGCGAGAAAGTGCAAAATCTGGTCAGGAACAACAAGCTCAAAATATGGTTTCTCTCTCCAACCAGCGGTTGATAATGGGACAAACGTTGTGGTCAGGGTGCCTGACCTTGATCGAGGTCGTATAGCCCCCAGAAATGTCCTAACAGTCGTCGTTGATGTCAGCTCTTCTGGGCTTTATCTGTTGGGCACGAAAGAAAGCCTACTTGAGCGGCTATATGCTAGCAGTGAATTCACAGCTGCTGTCAACAACTTCATCGAGGCACATGATGTTCACTATCTCTTCGGTCTGCCTCAATGATAACGTCTGGAAGTAAGCAGGGATTTGTAAGCTGCCATTGTAAGAGGTACTGCACCGATAAAAAGTGCAAATGTCTTTCGAAAAATATGAAGTGTAATTCTAATTGTCATTCTAACAGCTCCCGCAAAAATAAATGAGCTTCGCCATTTTTCTTCATTAGGCCTACGTTACGTGTATTTTTATCAATAAATTACTAAACTTATAAACAGTTCACCTAAAAGACATTTCGCGTTGTGGCTGTTTCTGTCATGTCGCAACGCGTTGTGGTTGTTTAAAAACAGCCACAACACGCAATTTCGCGTTGTAGCCGTTTCTCTGATGCCACAAAGCGCTATGGTCGTTTTTTCCGCTCAATGGGCTTTTTCGATCTTTGAGCGTAATATATACATATATATAGCACATACCTACTGTGTGCAGACTGTATATGCATTACCGTTGCTACCAAATGCCACTGCAGTGAAACATTTTTACACAAATCGGAGCGGTGCGAAGTGTTGACTGGATATTCATTACTGGAGCGCCGGACTGGCGGTGCCTGGGTAAATACTTGACATTGGACAGAACGTTTTACAGTCTTCTTTTGAAACAGGAAGCAGTAGCGGCCCAGTTACTGCCACATTTTGTTGCTTATCGCATTTCTAGAGGAGACCTTTATTAGAAACACAGCAATTATACTGTGCGTTAATTAATAATATACATTAATAATAATAATATGTATGTTAATAGACGTTGCAATCTCAGGAGACAGAAATGTGATTAAAAAAGAAGCTGACAAGATTCTAAAATATGAAGACCTTACAATAGAAATACAGCGTATGTGGAATGTAAAAACAAAAGTGATACCAGTAATAAAAGGGGCGACTGGGACTATTTCAAAGTCATTCAGAAAATACGTGAGCAACATACTGGGAAAATATGAAGTCAAGGAACGACAGAAAACAGCCATATTGGGCACTGCACACATACTTCGGAAAGTACTAATGTAAAAGTACAATAGATTCAACACTGGAACTAACGATATAAGCATCATGAATAGTAACAACACAATAGCTGCAACACTGTATTCACTAGGGACATAGTTTGTCTCAGGAATGTAAGTATAAATACCCTGCATAAAGGAGATTATGATGATGATGATGATGACGACTATAATAATAATAATTAGGGAAGGCTCCAAGATCATATTTTGGTCTTCAAAATTCCCACGGACACGCAAAAGAATTTCTTCGAAATGTGTAGAAAATTTCGGCACTCGCCCTCCAAAAGGTTCGCCAGCCCTGCTCTATACCTTTCTCCACACCCTACCGTCGAACACCCCAGCCTGAGTTCTTCCTGTAATGATAGACCACGTGTCCCACACAGTTGTTTCTGCAGATAGTGTGTCAGAGTCACTGACATGTTGCCACTACTGTCACGTGGCCCGCGCTGCCGTATTCCGATCGCTGTCGCCGTTAGAAAGCAAGAGGCAAGTTGCATCACCACCTGGGCCGTAGCGGAACGATCTGAAAGCTAACAGCTGAAATCTTATGTTACGACTGTCAAAGGGTGGGCCAGCAGGGGCAGAGGCAAAGTGCAGGATAACCAGAGATTTGCTTATGCCCTCGTTCTGTGATCATCGGTTGTCGTTAGATGGCGGTTTTCTGCGTCACGTGACACCGTAGAGTCTGGTTTCCACCGTTTCAGATGAACCGGAGTGAACCTCGTACAGCAGGAGAGAACTGCACTCTGCTGCTGTCAGTGCATTGACGATTTGTGTGTCTTTCTGTTTTGTGGTGGACAAGGGACAAATGGCAGGCTGTTGTGAATAGGGTAATGAACCTTCGGTTCCCATAATATGCGGGGAATGTATAGACTGGGGAAATATCGGCTGCTAAAGAAGGACTTTATGAAGTTACTGATAACTAAAGTGTATAATGTTAGTATCTCATTTGACAGCCAGGTGATGCCCCTTGCCTTCGCTGCATAGTCCTGTCGAATGTTGTAGTCTGTATGTGAAGTAATTGTTACGTGTTTATTATCTAAAATGTGTGGCACACTGCTTGTATTTGTTCACCTTCTGGTTTTCTTTTAACCCCAAAATTCATTTCTACGTGTGAACATCTTTCTTCATAGTGTCTGGTTCATGTTTTGTGTTTTGTTCGCTTCGTTGCAGTTGTCAGTTCGAACACACAGCTTATGTAATACAGGTCTTTATTTAATTGTTTACACCTTAACTTTTGGTTATGCCACGGGCACGCCGGTCTGTTTCTAGTTATACGATGTGTGGCTATTAAATAGCGAGACTGCGCTCTTCTTCTAACCTTGACTGTTTGCCACCAAGGTCAACATACAGCTGTAGTGGGTACTTCTGAACCTCCGGCTAGTCGCATGTCAAAACAGTGGAATTGCAGCAAATAAAAAATTATGTATAAAAAAAGGAAGAAAGAATTCAAGGGAACGAACCTTTTCTTTAGTCTGTACAGTATGCTTCATTGACAGGCACTGTGTGCAAAACTATGAATAGAACTTATGTAATGGATACTTTTCTTGGAATGTGCTGTTATTTGTGCAAGTGACACAAACTGATGTCAATTTGTAGCATTAATCAGAGAAATATCAAGTCAACTTGGTGGTGTAGTTCATTAGACATGAGGTTGTTAAGTCATGGATGTTTGTTTTGCAACAGGTTTTTGTTTTGTTGAAGTGGATAAAACTATTCATAGGAAGGATAACAGATGTAGCACTTGTATCTTGTAATAGGCCACAGAATGCCTTAACAAGACTAAGATAAGCACGTTACAGAAGTGCCTGGCAGCTTAAAGACTTTAAAGTTTAAGCTTTGATTGCAGGGAAGTCAGTTAAAAATACATAACCTCGTTCAGTTTATGCAACAAAACCCCTAGAAACTGTTTTTTTTTTTTTTCTTTTTTCTTTTTTTCTGAGCTTATTCAAGAACATTCAAGGAACACACTTCTGCCATGAGAAGAACTGTGACAAACATTTTCAGGACTGCAAAATTGTAGAACTGGAATTTATTTTGTTTGCTTCTCCTTTGAAGGCACATATTGAGAAGGCTACAGTATGTATACAGTTGGACTCACATGTATAAATCGCAAGTGTCTGGTACTAACATAAACAAAGAAGTTTTCTGGAACAAAATTGCCAATTGTTATTGTCAGTTGCCCAAAGCAAAACTTTATTCTCTCAGGTCTTTTGGGTTAAGAAGAGTTAATGTGTTCAGCACCATGTATTTGTGTGAATAATCTTTTCCTCTTGTAAACAATAATACGAAAAACAAATCCCAGTTGACAGATGGACACGTGCAATCTGTAATGGCGGTGTTTCCACTCTTATCTTTGCAGGTGTATCATATCGGCTCTTTAAAAAATATTTATGTTTTTATTTGCTTTATTTGTTTTGTAATATTTATTTTTTCAATACATATGTTTATAGACAATAATTGTGTGCCTAGCTGCGTGAATCTGTGCTGTTGGTTTGATTTTAATTTAAAGAGAGCTTCACACAGTGTTGTGCAGTCTGTAGTCTTATGTTCCTGTCACAGCTTTGTGATATCACATGTGGATTTCAAGTGTTGTACAGAAAGTGCTGGTGGTTCTGTCAGCAATACTGCTGAGGTTCTGCTGTTTTGGGATGTGACACCGTGTTGTAGGCGAGTGGTTCTGGAAGTATCAAAGTATCATAGTCCAAGAATCCTTGACCCTTGAACTTGAAGGCACTATATACCCAATACAGCATCAAGTCCAGAAGGCCTGAATCGTCTTGAGGTACTTCCTTGACATTTGCCTGGAGGTACTTAGGACAACCATCAAAAAGTCGGTCAAGCTAGCAGTATTAAGGCTGAGAATTGAATGAGGGGTCTGTTCACATGTCTGAAGTGTTAGTTGTTTGGCCAGCTGGGGTTGGGAGCTGATACAGGTGAAAGGTCACTGAGCAATCACAAGGACTGTAGTGTAGTGGAATGTGGTGCCCCTTAGTCTGGCTGATGTATACTGCCGCGGTGTTCAGTGCAGGAGTGGGATCTTCTTTAACAGACAACATCCCATTGTGTATTAATAAGTTAATACCTCAGAATAACCTACATACGATACACATGAAAGGCTCCACAACATAAAATTAAGTCTTCTCTTCAGGATATATATAAAAAATTAATTTGACTTATTATTGCATTGACAGAAGACAGAACAGTACAGAAAATTACACTGTATCCAGTTATACTCCAGAAACATAAAACTAACATGACTGGTGTAATGCAAACAATTTAACAAAAATATGCATGATGACATGCATACATATTGTATTGTTATATTGTATGCATGTCATCATACACACTGCTTATACTTTATGGGATACTATACCAATACGAGACAGGCTGAAATGCTTTTAATATGACAAAATCAAAATTGAAAGATTTTCTTACTTACCACTTGAAATTACAAAAAAAATGGAAATGTTATAAACAAGAACATGGTGCAATATAACACATCTACATGTTTAAGAGATGTATACAGTACATATAATTCAGGCCACATTCTTATGTGAATTTTTAAACAGCATTATACATTGTAACTATGTTAGCGGGTCCCTGTCACCACGGCATGGCGCGTCCTCAGGTTGCGGATAGAGGAACGGCCTCCGATAAGGAGGGTAGCTGCGAATAAATTGAATAAGCAGTCGCGGACAGCCGACGAGGGGTGGTCCT
>Ga0123355_10010639_pt1 | contig 14130 bp, 7 predicted proteins | sample TergutEmb28metaG_3_FD_89872 | JGI IMG/M metagenome (GOLD analysis project Ga0123355, IMG submission 89872) | Embiratermes neotenicus P1 segment gut microbial communities from Petit-Saut dam, French Guiana - Emb289 P1 | ecosystem: Host-associated > Arthropoda: Insects > Digestive system > Gut ... | reverse complement strand
TCGGGAATCCTAACCCCCCCGATTCAGTTAAGCTCGATCCTGCTCTAGCTTGGGAGGCTGCCCTGCGTGCGCGCCATCCAACCGTTCTCGCCAGATCACTGAAAAATTGATCGCGTTCGCAGCAGTGCGCCCCAGCACCAGGCGCGAGAGCTTCGCTCCTGCAGTGCGGCGTCAGGCTTGCAGACAAACCCCTCGGGCGTGGAAGCGTTATCGACGCTGCTGGTACCGCCGGGATTTTCCCAATCGGCTCTACCCACGTGTCGTGCACGATGATCACTGTTTCTTTTGCCGACTGTTCTAGCTTAGTCAGTTTCACTGCAATATCGGCGTCGTTATGATAATGGCCCTAACCTTGTCAAACGTGGCGTTAGCTGAGTTGACGGTCGTTGTACTAGAAGCTGTCGTGTACGGTGTCACAGCGATGGCAGAGGCCCGCGGTATCGATTGACACATTGATGCCGTTCCAAAATAGAAGCCAATTACCGTTCCGAGAACACCAACCAATATCGATATGAGGTCCTTTGCGTGAGCAAAGCGCGCTTCGACCTCGGACTTATCCATCCAGAACACAGCAACCGCAACAAGGATAACGATGGCAATCGTCGCAAAGGAGAACAAAAATGTGATGAGACCACGAGCGTGATCCGGTAACGCCATCAGTTCAAAGAATGACTGATTGAAAAATATGCCGTAGGCCAAACCGGCAGCGATGATCAGTGCTCCGATAAAGAGGGCTATTGAGCCCCAGTGCTCCAAGATTTGTCCCAAGAATGTTTGGCGTTCCTGATTACACCACCGCTCGTACAAACGCCCAAGCGCGGTGAGCAGATCATCTCGGCTTGGGCCGCTCGTGGTAGAGGTTATCGCAGTGCGATAGTCCTCGACACTCTGGCTGTCGACAGGCCACCTGTCGGCGTTAGTGCTCGCAAAGTTCTGCAAAACTTTAATAGCAGGCTCGGTATCGCCTTGCTTTTCTAGCCAAATCGCAAAAGAAAGCATCGTTGAGCCCCGTAGAGCGTTTATTCTGTCTGGGACACAGGAAGAGGCTAAGCTCATCGGGCAAAGGCGAGTGTAATCTGCATCACACCGATGCCGCGCTCCAAGCAAAATCTACCGGAGAGCGGTATGGTAACGATATACCTGCTGTGATGCGCCTTTTCCTTTGACGAATGCTTAATCGCCGCTGCACCGTTACACATGATGAGATACGCGATATTTCTGTCTTCAGGGTCGGCCCCGTTCCGCAGATCCCGACACGAAAGTCCATCCGTTCCCATGCGGTGGTCGACAACGTGCTGGAGGGCTTGCGATCGCGCCCGCAACGTCCTGTCGTCAGAGATAACGCAAATGCAGAAAGGCAAACAACGCCGGTATGAGCGAAGCGATACTTTCCGAAGGCCGCCTTCTAGGACCTGCGGCGTGCGAGCAGCTCCGCGATCTTTTCCAGCACGCGCTAGCAGCTTACCCGGCTGGGTATATCTAGAAGACTAGTTGTGAAAGTGCATTTGTCGCAATGCGCCCCCTGAGTCAGCTAACCGGAACCTTGATGCGGTAACAGCGCACCGTACGGGTCCACGCTCGTCCTATTTTTCTTTCAAGAAACTGCAAATGGAGAAAGACAACAATTGCGCATCGTCGATCGTTGGGCTTTAGTTGCAGGTGTGACTTATGGCCCATTTTGACTATTCACTTTGATGTGATGCATGTCACAGGACGGCATTTCTGGTTGAAATATTCTCGGCTACAGCGAGCGAGAGCATTGGCTCTATTGCTTCCAAAGCAGGAGGTGAACGTGAGCAAAATGGCAAGGTTTGCTTCCCTCGCTGCGCTTGTCGCGATTGGCATCAACTCTCCGGTGCTTGCCCGCTCCCGTGACGGCCGGCGTAGACGCTTGATCGGCATGCCAGCCGCTCTGGCAGCCTGCAATATGGGCGAGGACGCAAAGAACATAACCGAAATAGAATTTGGGCGATTGAAGTTCTATGGATTCCCTGGCGGATTTTTGACAGTTTTCGATCAGCATACGTTGCCAGACGACGACGGCTGGCCGTTTGCGCTGTGGCCGAAGACCTTGCCCTCAAGGACATTGAGCGCCGAAGTTGAAACCAAGCCAATTCGGATTTCAAATAGGTCTGCGGGCCGAACGACGCCGCGCCTGGGCGAAATGGGCTTCGCTTGATGAATTGGATCGAATCTCTCTCGCTGAAAGTCGACACCGCTCAACATTGAGGGTTTGGCAATGCATAACGTCACCCCCGAGCCGATTGATCAAGTAGTTGCACTTGATCCAATCGCAGTTGGCACGCCCGGTCAAAATGGCTTTATTCCAATCGATTATGGCATCAACCTATTAATAGAGGATATTAAGAAAGGCCTGCTGGTGCCTGTGTTGGGCGGGGACATCAACCTGTGTGGACGCCCAGCTAGCAAAGACACTACAACCAGCTGGAACGAGCTGAATTACGCCCCTACCACCTGGGAACTGGCGCTTCATCTGCTCAAAGAAGCGGGGCAACAAAATCTCTTTGAGGATGAGCAAGACCTTCAGCAACTAGCCAACGTTTTGATAACACAATTAGGTTCTCCTCAGGATTCCATGTCACCGATCTGCTTAGCCAACGTGTGTCAATATCTCAAAGTTATCAATCCGAACATGGTAGACGCGTTGGTGCCCGCAGTTCTTTCGAAAAAATACGAGCCGACGCCGGTGCATAAGTTCCTGGTCAAGCTCGCTCAATACAAAGCTGATCCTGCGAAAGCCGATACTCCGTATCCTTGTATTGTGACGACGTGCTTTGACCAGGTCCTGGAGCAGCAACTTCGAGATAACAATGTGCTGTTTCACCTGGTGGCATTTGTTCTCGGCGACAGTGGAGGTATATTTGAATATACGGCGCCCGGGCAAGAGCCGGGAGATGCCACAGAGATCACCCAGCAAAACATAAGCAGCTTGATGGGCGGACTGAAAAAACATCCCGTAATCATCAAGCTCAATGGCGGAACACAAGAAAGTAGAGATTTTCCAATCACGGAGGACCACTACATCGATTATCTGGGACATCAGGGCATTAAGGACTCCCTCCCGGAGATGCTGCTGGCCAAGTTGACAAAGCGAGGCGCAAGAAGCTCCCGCCTTCTGTTTCTGGGATACAGTCCTCGACACTGGAATCTGCGACTGATTTTGCGTCGTATTTGGTCCGAGTCGCTGATTAATACGAACAAGCGCTGGACGGTGGTAATGGAAAAACGTTTCAGCAAGATCGACAGAAAATTTTGGCTAGAATGCGGAGTCCAAGAGAAAGAGCTGACGCAGATCGATTCTCTTGAAACCTTCATCACGAAGCTGCTCGATCGTATGGACAATTTGCCGTCTCCCCCGGCCCACCCTCCCCACCAGACTGAGAGCCAGCCTCCTCGCCCAGATGAACTTGCCCCGCCAAGACAGGTTCGAGATGGTGTCTTCATTAGCTATAGCCACAAAGATAACTTTTGGCGGGAAGAGTTGGTGAAGATGCTGATTCCGCTCGGGGTCAAGGTATGGGATGATACCAAGATAGATCCTGGCGACAAGTGGAACGGGAAACTTGAGCAAGCTTTGGCTTCCGCTAAGTCGGCTATATTTCTTGTTACTCCCGATTTTCTGGGGTCGAATTTCATCGTGAGTAAGGAGCTCCCGCCGCTGCTCGAAGCCGCCCAGAACGAAGGGTGTCGTATACTCTGGATCAGAGTGAAACACAGCGTAGTAGAAGACACTCCGATTGGGCAATATCAGGCCCTTTATAACAGAGAACCTCTTGATTGCCTGAGTCAAACGGAGCGAGACGCGGCTTTGGTCCAAATTGCCAGACAAATTTCTCAGGCAACCAACGCAGGCCTGAAATCGAATGCTTAATGTCGATCGAGTATCAAGCTTGATAGAAGGCCCTTATAAAGGCCTGGAAGCTTTTACTGAAAAAGACTCCAGGTTTATGTTTGGACGGAACGAAGAGATTGAGCGTCTTGTTTATAGCTTGCAGAGCTCGCGCCTGACCGTCTTGTATGGTGCGAAGGAAGTCGGCAAGACCTCACTGCTGCGGGCTGGGGTTGCCAATGCGCTGGTCCGGAACGAGGTAGACCGGTCAGCTTCAGGTGCTCTCGAGTCTTCAACTTCAGGTATTCCCGAGTCTGCTGTGGTTGTGTTCGACGACTGGTCTGATGCGAACATACTCCGCAGCTTGTGCATCGCAATCGATCGAGAGCTCGAAAGAATTGGTATAGCGGATCGACCGGACTTCCAAAACATCGGCTTTGTCGAATGTTGTAGGCGTTGGACGAAATGCCTCGGAGAGAGAGACGAAGAAGGCGAATTATTCATCCTGCTCGACCAGTTTGGCGAGCATTTGCGCCACGCCGGCACCAGATTTGAGAGCTTTGACGTCGAATTTGCAAAAGCCGTTTCAACGCGGGGCCTGCCGGTCAATTTTCTCGTCGCAATACGCGATGAACTTTTGGCAGATCTTGATCGATATCGTTCGACGATCCCAGGCCTCTATAACAACCTGATCCGATTGGAACCTGTGACCAGAACGCAAGCTAGTCAAACAATACAGGCCCCAGTGCAACAGCGGGACGAGAGAATCGTGATTGAACCGGAGCTGGTGGAAGCTGTTCTCAATGACGTCAGGATCGGGTCTGGCGGAGACTTCCCTGGAAGCTTCGAAGTGCAAGCGGCAGGGGATGAGAGGTTTGATGCCGGCGGCTTGCAGTTGGCGATGCAGGCGGTGTGGGAATGGGAAATGGGCCATCGTTCGCAAACGCTACGGCTCAATACTTTTGAGCACGAACTTGGGGGAATCCGCGGCATCACGGATCGGTACGTGGAAGAGCGCTTCAAGAGCTTTTCGCGACGGGAACGTCATCTGAGCGCCAGGATTCTCGATCATCTTATTGCTCCGGGAGGCATGGGGCTCGCTTACCAGATTTCAAACCTTCCGCACCAGGCGGGTGTGGACGAAGAGGAGCTTGCGAGACTTACCGAGAAGCTAAGCACGCAAAAGATGATCGCCGTCAGTCGAAGTGCCGGGCCTCCTCGCTACGAGATTGGGCACCGTATTCTGACCCATGCGGTCATTAACTGGGTTCAGAGTGATTTTGCAAATAAGGCCCGAGAGGAAAGGCAGTTGGTATCAAAGATCGAACGAGCGCGTTGGCTGTTTGAGGAAACGTCGCAACTAGACGGGCTCAATGTGATCATCAACACGAGCGAAGAGTGGTCAGTTCGCTCGGGCAATCTTGAAGTTTCCCAGGATTTGAAAGACAGTCTGCGGAGACGGCTCGAAACAATCGTCGGAAATTTGGCTCACGACGGGCAGTTGCAAGGTTACAAGGGCGCCGTCTCCAGCATTGCTTACGGGCATGACGGAAGCGTGATCGTCACCGGCGCGGAAGACGGCTCCGTAGCGTTATGGCGCATTCGTCCTGCTCTCCAGGGGCCGGTTGTTTGCAAGGACGGGCACAAGACGTGGATTTGGGCGCTCCGGGTTAGCTTGGACGGCAAATGGCTTGCGACCGGTTCCGACGATGGCGCGGTCGTTCTCTGGTCGATAACCGACGAGGGACTTAAATACGTTCGCTCGGTCGTGGATTCCGGTCGGTTGGTGAGAGGCCTTAGCTTCAGCCCTGACGCTTCACTCCTGGCCATCGCTAGCAACGACGGCGTGGTGCGGCTTTACGACTTGAGAGAGGGACGTGTTCTGCATGCTTTTGAGGCCAACTCTCTGGCCGTACGCTGCGTGGAATTCTCTCCAGATGGCTTCAGCCTTGCCATCGGAGCGGACGACGGAACAATAAGCCTGTGGGACTTGAACGCACCGACGGAGGCGAGAAAGACTTGGCAGGCGTATTCATCGACTCGCTACGGGAGCTCCGAATTCGATGGCTTTCGGCACGACGCTGCCGTGTGGGGCGTCCGGTTCCATCCTGATGGTAAGCACTTGGCTTCATGCAGCGAAGACCACGACATCAAGCTGTGGAATCTAGAACTCGGACGACAGGAACGCACGCTCAGCGGTCATACCTCGTGGGTATTGGGCATTCAATTCAATTCCGATGGAAGCTACTTGGCGAGCGGGTCTGAGGACGGCACGGCGCGTCTCTGGGACTGCCGAGGCAATCAAATAGCAGAGTTTGTTCATGGTGCTCCAGTCAATAGCATATGTTTCAGTCCGGATGATCTAACTCTTGCAACCGCCGCAGCCGATTGCAAGGTGAGACTTTGGAGCGTGCGACAGAAACCCAGTCCGGGGCGATTCATACATCCGAAAAAGCCCATCCTGCTGGATGTGTCGTTCGGTATTGATAGAAAGTTGGCGACCGGCGGCACCGATAACGAGGTGCAAATATGGAATGAGGACGGCAAAATCCTGCGCTCGCTTAAAGGGCACAACGGGTGGATCATGTGCGTCGTTTTTCACCCTCTCGAATCCTCCTCCCTGGCGACAAGCTCGATTGATGGCACTGCTCGCCTGTGGAATATCCTCGACGGCACCAACAGAACGTTCGATCCGGGCGACGGACCTGTCTGGAGCGTGGCGCTAAGTCCCGACGGTCGCTTCCTTGCGGCAGGTTCCAACGGTGGCAAGATCTCCCGCTGGGATCTCCACGCCGGAAAAGACGCGCCGCCTCACCGTTTACCGAGCGGCCATGGTCCTGTCTGGAGCGTCCGATTCAGCCCGGATGGAAAGTCGATGGCGGCAGGTTGTCGGGACGGCAGTATTCTTACCGGAGACCTCTTCGCCGGGGATGTTACGCCACTTAAACCGGGCCACAGCGGACAGGTGCTGAGTCTCAGTTTCAGCTTCAGCTCGAAGGGACGTTTTCTTGCGAGTAGTTCATCCGAAGGACGTATCTGTATTTGGGACTTTAACCAAAACAATCTCAAATGGTGGCAGGACCTCGACGCGCCAATCTGGGGTGTAACTTTCAGTCCCAATGGCGATCTCCTGGCCAGCGGTTCAGTCAATCGATGGGTCTGTTTGTGGAATCTCGAGGGAAAGAAGGTCCGTGAATATCGCGCCGCAAGTCCAGTGCGCGGTCTTGCTTTCAGCCGTGACGGTCAATGGTTGGCTGCCTCGTGTTCTGATGGCACCGTGCGCTTGTGGCCTACGGCTGATGAAACATTCGAATCTCTTCTAATCAGAGCCAGGGACAAATGGAACAAAGCCTTGAAGTGGCCTGCGAATGGAGCCGACCGCGCCGAGGCACCAGTGGAATCTTGACGTCCGATCGGACGCCCCGCCCCTGTGTGACCTTCCTCACCCAGGGGCGGGTTTAATCTCGGATAGACTCCCATCGTTCAAACAACGAAGGGAGATCGTCGTGAGGCACGGAATTAGCATCAGCGCATTGTTGATTGCGTGTCGATGGTCGCTGCGGGAGCGCCCCAGCGGCGGCGCCGACGGGGCTGGGCGATTCACTGCAGAAACATGAGAAGGTCAGATCGTTCGGCATAAAGTGACGGGTTAGATCTCCACAGTGGACGGCGATATAGCCGCGGCTCGCGCCCGGCAAGCGAAGATGAAGGCCGCCATAGCCGCAAAGGCTGAAGTGGTTGGAAAGGTTGAAATGGCTGCAAAGGCGAAACAGAAAGCCGCAATGGCGCCAAAGGCAAAACAAGAGGCCGCACAACGGTGGACTACGCTTGGGCACGAGAGAGAAGTGATTACTCCGTGCTTGCAAATACCGTCGGAAACTTTCGATGCGGACGGCCTGCTACCCCGCATCCTGTCCTTCCTGAACGAAAAGAAGATAAAATATCGGGTCAGCCGTTTCTCTCCCTCCTGCGACGAAAGAGAAATCGAACTCGAGCTCTCGAGACTGGGCATGGGCTTATTGGAGGGGGTTCCAGTAGAAGTGTCTGGCGAGCGGGTCGTTCTTGCGATCATCCCGGCCGCTCTCGCGATAGATCCCAGGGATCTGTCGACTCTTTTCGCGCCTGGCGAGGTCCGGATTTTGAATTCTAGTGAGATTTCCCAACGCTTTTTGTTAAAGCATTCCACAAATACTATCCCGCCCTTAGGGGGCCTGTTTGGTTTAGAAACGTTTGTGTCGCCGCTAATTGAACAACGTCACACCATCGGTTTTATCGTTGATTCGAGAAGCACTCTGATCACATTAGAAGCCTCACCCTTTCATCGCATTCTCTGCAATGCTTCCGCTATACCGATTCCGACGCGTTCAAAATACCGAGCGAGGCCATTTTCGACGATCTCAAAATATCAAACCATCGCAACGCCCGGCAGAAAAGAACTTAAGCGCTGCATCCTAGGAGTTAGCCTTGAAAGTTCAGAGTTTTATCCTGCCAAGCTCATTGCAATCACAAATTGGATTCGCCGGCACTATGCTGACTGCGACGTGATGGTGGGCGACGGCGTACATAGGATCACATTGTTGTTAGACTCGGGAGAGACTTTAGTTGAAGAGACGGAGGCACTGGAACGTTCAAAATGGTTGGCGCGAGATTGGACTTATTCGAACCTTTCGAGTTTTAACCCAATGGACTTTTCCTGCCGTTTTAATTTCGTGTTCATGGCGGAAATACAGAAGACTAACGACTATATAACTTATTACAACCAGTTGCTCGCCTTCTTCAGAGATGACAGAGAATTTCAACACTCCGTCGAGGCCTTTGCGTCTGCGTTTTTAAGCCGCAAGCCTTCCCGGCAGGTGCCCTCAAAAAATAATATAGACTTGTCATGTCGGTATCTATTGGAAGAGTTGGCGGTGATAGGTTGCCTAGCTCAGAGTTCTCCGTGCGCTTTTGTCTACCCGGGATCTTTGACGCTGATGAAAGAGATAGCAGGGGGGCTCCACCCGTCTGCTCCGGCGTGCTTGCAACAAGTCGACTATGTTGAATTGCGGCTAAAGCGTCGATCATTTCTCAATCAGAGCAATTCCCCAAACGGCTGAATCGGAATACCGTCCAATGGAGAGCCCAGAGCGGCTTGAGCCCGCGGCTGCGGACGCTCGGTCCCGCGCAGGGTCTCCCGTCCTGACCGACTTCGAATAGGTCTTTTGCCGCAATGCCAAGCCGTCCTTGGCGGCAGATCGTTTGCGCGACGTTATCATCGATTACTTCTGGCTCGCCGCCGCGTTGCGCCGCACAGCAACGACGCAAACACACAAGCGGCGGCGCGTGGCCGCGTCAGGTCCGATTAGGGTCATGGGCTACCGTTCCGACTACGTTGGCAGCACTTCCGGTGCAGCCGACGACTTATTGCACCGCGCAAGTCGGCAGAGGCGTGCAGAGCGGCTGTGCGTTCCAGCTCCTCGGAATGCCCGCGGGTCCGCGACGTTCTCACCAGAATTTCTTGGCACGGGGCAGTTCTGTCCATAAATCCCGTGCTCACATCGATAGAATTGACTTCACTTTACTCGTGTCTATCCCACGCTGTCGAGTTCATCCAAATCGGCCCTCACCGTATCGGCCCCGTTCGACTCGGACACTCGGAGACGCCCGCCGCGCGCGTACAACGCCTTCGCCTCTTCGGTGCGGCCCGACAAGGCAAGGGAGCACAGCAGATTCACCTGAAATCGTAGGGTCGTAATTGACCAGATTGTTAGCTCTGTTGGCTGCCGATAACGCAATATCAGCGCGGCCTTGAAGAAGGGAGTACCACGCCGTGTTGTTCCAAGCTCGTGCCACCTGACCGGGTCGGTCCGGGCCTACGTTGCGCTCATCGTCGAGAAATTGAGCACTTTCCTTCGCAAGCGCAAACGCCTACCAGTGCAATTGGGTCGCCAACTCTCCGGTGCCCGGGACCTCGAGTGCAAATCAGCCCTGCTTCATCCGGGAGGAACGCTTTGGGCATGTCTAAACACATTGTCCAAATCGAACGCCGCTTTGATCCGCTTAAGCCGCGCGAGATTTCCCGCCCAATACGCGTTTTGCCAGTCCGTCAGGTCGAGGTCGCAATAGTTCAGGTAAGCTGCTCCCGAAACGTACGGCCGCATCGTGGCATACAACTGGCGCATCTCGTCGAGGCGTGCCGGCGTGTCGTTTGGGTCGCTCCACGTGCTGGCATACTGAAGGCAATAGAGCGTGCCGCGCCGGTGAGCAAAGGCCGTCGCATCGTGCGCTGGGCGCGCGATGGCGGCCCCGTATGGATCGCAAACCACGTAGATACCGCTCCGGCGGCTGACCTGATCCATAAGGCTCGCAAGGCCGGCGTCAGATAGGGGGACCATAGCGTAGTCTGACTTTCCCTTCATGAGTTGCGACGGATAGTTCCAGCCCTTCGCACCTCCCGCGAAATAGGTGACGGCATCCATAAATGAGCGCCGCACAGGTACCTCCGAAGACAAAAACTTGAGTTCGCGTCGCAATTCCTGAACAGTGCCGATGCTCTGTCCGGCACAACGTAGGTCAATCGTGGCGGCATCCGGCCGCCGCGTGATGACGAGATTGGAATCGATCGTGCGCGAGGCATGCGGCGCCCAATCCTGCCATTCCTTCATTATCGCTGCAGCGCGCGCGGTCGGGAGGCCGTTCAGGTGAATGTTGAAGGTATACACGTGGGCAAGCTTGATAAGGCGCAATTGATAGCTGACCGCTGCCCCGAACGTGCCACCCCCGCCGCCGCGGCTGGCCCAATAGAGATCGGGATTCTGGTGCGCGTCCGCGCGAATGATTTGTCCCTGCGCGTTCACAAGATCGACCGACAGAAGATTGTCGCAGGCAAGCCCGTAAGAACGGGCGAGATAGCCATAGCCGCCGCCGAGCACATGGCCAGACACTCCGACGGTCGGGCAGCTTCCGCCGGGAAATGCGAAGCCATGCGGTGCGATCGCCTGGTACACGGCACCGAGCGAGACGCCGGCGCCGACTGTCGCGGTTTTGGCTGCCACGTTGACCGTGACTCCATTCATCAGACGCATGTCGATCACGACACTTTTGCTCTGGGAGAAGCCCTCATACGAGTGGCCTCCGCAGCGCAGTGCGAAAGAAAGATTATGGCCACGGCACCAGTCAATCGTAGCGCCGACTGCACGCGCGTTCCTGCACAAGGCACGTAGCCGCGGCGTGAGCTCAGTGCGCTGATTGAAAGATGTCTGATACTGATCGAATTGTGCATCGCCGGGGCGCAACAGCACGGCGTCGCTGAGCGGCAGTCTCGGCAGCGGCGGCAATTGCGCCATCGTAGCCCGGGCAAGAAGCAGCGCCGGGCTGGCAAGCACAGCGGCGCCAGCTTCCTTTAACACATTTCGACGGGTCCCTGCTGTCCTGAAGCGTCGGCCGCTCATGAGACGACTCCTCTCCCCGAATATCACATCGCGGCCCAAATAATCTTCTCACAGAGTTAACTTGTGGGCGCTTTGTCCGCATATTGCACAACCGAACCCGACGCCAAGGTCGTTAAGACGCCGAACTCACGGTATGGCATTACCGTAGCCACTCTGGTTGTTTGACTCGTCACATATTTGTTTGTTCCTTCCGACCTCCGATGGGGGTACGACTCGCAAGTCGCCTACGGAGAGAGCTTAGCGACTAAACTCCCCCGTAGCGGCATTGCGAGGCGATGAGTGGCATGGCGCGCTGGTTTCTTAGCTATCACTCGCCCGATCAAGCGCTTGCGGAGCGGCTCAAGGCCTCCGTTGAGCGCAAGGACGCTGCGGCGCGCGTGTTCTTCGCTCCCGCAAACTTGAGAGCGGGCGGTTCCTGGTCGGCGCAGCTTGCCCAGGAAATCGCCGAGGCAACCGTCTTCATTCTGCTCATCGGCCAAGCGGGTATCGGCAAATGGCAGGTGCCGGAGTACAACGAGGCGCTCGACAAGTGGGTCAATTCGGACAGGAAATTTCCACTCGTTGTCATCTTGCTAGAAGGGCAGACGGCGCCTGGCCTTCCGTTTCTGCGCCAACTGCACTGGATCGTCACACCTGATCCTTCGTCCGAGAAGGACATCGCGCACCTATTCGATGCGCTCTCGGGAAGCGGCTCAAGTCCCGGCGAGCTATGGCGATACACCAACCCCTATCGCGGCCTGGAGGCAATGAAGGAGGAGGACAGCGATTATTTCTTCGGCCGTAAGCGTGAAACAGTCGAAGTTCTGTCCGCGCTTGCCGGTGCGCCCGACCGGCTACCGGTGCTGATTGGCAATTCGGGTGTCGGTAAGTCGTCCCTGGCGCAGGCCGGCGTGCTGGCAGCGCTCAAGCGCCAAGCCTGGCCTGAAGATACCCAAGCGCCGAACGCTTGGCCGGCGCGTTTCAAGGACAGCCGGCAATGGTGCTTTCTATCCCTGAAGCCGGGAACTGATCCGCTCAAGGCGTTGGTCGAGTCATTCCTCGACACCTGGCAATACGCTGCCACGGATCCTGAGCGGGTGACGCGGCAGCATGGCTGGATAGAGGCTCTACGCGGTGGCAAGGCCAACTTGCCTGATCTGATCGACGCCACCGAGCGACGCCGCAAGGAACTCGATCAGCCAAAGCCTCCTGGATTCTTCCTCTACGTGGATCAGGGCGAGGAGCTTTATGCCCGAGCGGAGGAGTGCCAATGCCACCGTTTCTCGGAACTGCTTGCGCAGGCGTTACCGGACCCGCGTCTGCATGTGATGATGAGCATGCGTTCCGATTTCCTCGGCCACCTGCAAGCCGATAAGCCGTTGTTCAAGGCGCGGCAGCACATCGATGTACCCCCACTCGGAGAGGAGGAGTTACGCGAGATCGTCAGCCGCCCCGCGCAGCTGCTTTCGGCCCGTTTTGAGAGCGACGGGCTTATCGAGATCATCAGCCAACGCACGGCAGAGGATTCAATTAAGGACGTGGGCGCCTTGCCGTTGTTGTCGTACACTCTCGATGACATGTGGGCGAGCATGATGCATCGGGGCGATGGAACGCTTCGCCTGCCGGTGCAGTCCTTCGAGCTTGGCGGCGTTCTGGTCGATCGCGCCAACCGATTTCTTGAAACACATTCAAACGCTGAGGATGCACTGCGGCGCCTGCTGACGCTGCAGCTCGCGACGGTTCGTGACGACGGCGAGCCAACACGGCGCCGTGCCGCGCGCGACGAGTTCACCGACGAGGAATGGCGGCTTGTCTCCGAGCTTGCCGACTATCCCAATCGACTTCTCGTCACCGCGAGCACCGAGACGGGTGACACCTTTGCGGAAGTGGCCCATGAGGCGATCTTCCGGCGTTGGGACAAGCTTAAGAATTGGATCATTGCCGAGCGCGAGTTTTTGGCCTGGCGCAGTGGTCTCGAAGCCGCGCGCCGCGCATGGCAGGCGGCGCCGGCAGCCTCGAAAGACGACGCGCTGCTGATGGGCTTCTCGCTGACGCAGGCGCAAGGCTGGCTGCTAAAGCGCGCCGAGGATTTGAACGCGCCCGATCGCGAGTTTATCACGCATAGCATCGAGCGCGATAAGAGGGCGCAAGCGGGTGCCCGCCGCGTTCGAGCAGCCATCTACGGGTTGATAGCCGCCGTGATCCTTGGCCTTGTGGGCTGGTTCGAGCAGTCCTTCATCAAGGAGCAGTGGTTTTGGTGGACGAGCCAACGTCCGTTCCTTTCTGCCAATATTTGGCCTTACCTCAAGCCACAGCCCGGCGACAGCTTCCGTGAATGCTCGCCCAGGCAGCAGAATCAGGATTATTGCCCCGATATGGTCATCGTCCCCGCCGGATCGTTCATGATGGGCTCGCCGGCCACCGAAAAGGACCGCCACGACAATGAAGGCCCCCCGCATCGGGTCACGATTCCAGCGCCGTTTGCCGTGTCGAAGTACGAGCTGACATTCGATGAGTGGGACACGTGCGTTACCAGAGGCGGTTGTGCATCGCGCCCTTCGGATGCTGGTTGGGGTCGAGGACAACGGCCGGTAATCTACGTCAGTTGGAACGACGCACAGCAATATGTGACATGGTTGTCCAAAATGACCGGCGAGCAATACCGGCTGCTCACGGAGGCGGAATATGAATATGCGGCGCGCGCTGGGACGCAGAGCAGCTTTCCTTGGGGCGACGCCGTAGGAAAGGATAACGCTAATTGCCTCGGTTGCGCTAGTAAATGGGATAACCGAGAGACGGCACCGGTTGGTTCATTCGCGGCTAACGCGTTTGGGCTTTATGACATGGTCGGCAATGTCTGGGAGTGGGTAG
>Ga0123355_10010638_pt1 | contig 14130 bp, 10 predicted proteins | sample TergutEmb28metaG_3_FD_89872 | JGI IMG/M metagenome (GOLD analysis project Ga0123355, IMG submission 89872) | Embiratermes neotenicus P1 segment gut microbial communities from Petit-Saut dam, French Guiana - Emb289 P1 | ecosystem: Host-associated > Arthropoda: Insects > Digestive system > Gut ... | reverse complement strand
CAAACCACAACGTAACACCAACACACATTGAACCAGAGCAATACAACCCATGAAATAACTCAACAAATAAGTCGCAAGCTCCTGAGGATGGATGTATTAACATCCGAAACATGTTGAGCATTACATAATGAAATAATAAAGGAAGTGACATCAAGTTGGTCTCTCTTTATTCAACTATCAAAATGAAGCACGGTCCAATAAACATAAGATTCAGCATGTAAATTATTAGTAAGTGCAAAATTCAGTGATTAATTCCTGAGCATGATTTTCCATTAATGAAAATTAACAACAGGTGAAATTTATCACATGTGACTTTAAAGTTTACAATTTTTCCATTGTTTCTGAGTTTCAGCATATAGCAAAATGATAACTCAGTTTCGTACAGCAGAGAAAATGAATATTACTGTCTTCTGGGGTTTGGCGACGCAAGTCTCGTAGATATGTGTAGACGTTTCGGACAAACTTTCTGTGACATTATTCATAGTAAAATGACCATTATGTACGCAGGTTTCTCCGAAACGTCGGTGCATATCTACAGGAATACAAGGCATCATCCCCAAGAAAGTGGTAATATCCATGGATAAAACAGGTTTTCTTTTATTAAGTGGGCCGTTTTCATAAAATCTGATATGAAGGAAATATTTCTAGATAACACCGTCCTCCCGCTGAGCATAACTGGACTATCACATTACTAAATACGTCTGTAGTATATACATATATATATATATATATATATATATATATGAGAATAGGATATAAAGCATGGAGAAGTTTGGAATCAATACTACAATAAGCCTTGGAACAAAAGTCTCCTTTCTGCATTATATTGAATAATTGCGGGGGTCGACAAGGCCGGAATTACAGAGGGAGAGGGCAAAGAACTGAATGAACCAGAACCCCCACCCCCACCCCCCGACTTCAGCACTCCACCATTAATATAATCAATTTATATGTCCAAGAATAATTAAAATATAAAATGTGACTACACGCAGGGCAGTTGTCGTGCGTTTAATTAAAACCACGGCATAATTTGATTTTAAAACTTCCGGAACTAAAGTCTCACAGAATGGATTAAACCGAACAAGGGGTAGTGAAGGACAAATCGAGATGTTTCTTTCAGTGATTTTTACAAATTTCCCTGAAGTTCGCTAAAATTATATTTGGCGATGTTTTGAGTAAATTAAGGTTTAGTTGCGAGCATCAGCTTCCACTGAATGAGTCCTCAGTTGGGTAATGTAATCCGAAGCAATTTCTTCAACCGTCTGCCTTCATGTACACGTAAGTGTACATGAAGGCATGAGGAGCAGCTCTTGTGATATGACCAAATCAGACTAATGGTAAGTACCCGCAACGTACAACGTACATGAAGTCAAGAGGAGTTGAGTAATACACTGCGTCCCTAACTTCACGCTTACTTTTGTTTTCTGTAAAAGAAAGTGTTAGGGAAGGTGAAAAGGTAAGGCAGTCCCGTTACAGGCCCTGAGGGGCTCAAAGGGTTCCAGGAAGTTAAGGTTCCCAGATTTCGTGACAACGGCACACGATGGTGGTAGGTTGTCAGCCTTACGCACCGGCCGCCTTTACTCCCAGGAAATGCTCCTGGTACTCATTTCCGTTAGAGGCTGAATCGACCCCAGGGCCACAGTGTGAACTGAAGGATTTTATGTCAATTAAAAATCCAATGACACCAGCTGGGATCGAATCAGCGACCTTCCGATTTGTAGCACAGCGCCTTAACCACAGCGCTACCGCGGTGCTAGGGAACGTACTCTTGAGAATTTCAACAAAATGTATTTTTTTAATAAGCTTACACTAGAGGGATCCAAAACATGAACGGTGAATATATTTGTTTTCGTTATTTTTAAATTTTTATTATCAGACCAATGAAATTACACACAAAATGTACAGTCGTATATCTGCTATAAATCCTCCGACGTGATTCGGTGCTGTAGCACTATCCTCGGGGAGTTAATACACCAAGTCCGCTAAAAACCAGTTAAAATATAGAAATTATATTCCTAATGATTGTATATAGCTTGCCTCAGCGCAGGTCTGTATATAACTTAGCTGAGGTTATGTACAGTCATTAGGATTGTAATTTGTATATTTTAACTTGCTTTAGAGGACTTGGTGTATTAACACCCTGAGGATGGTGCTATAACACCGAAACATGTCAGAGAATTTATGAAAAATGTATGACTGTGTAAGTTTTGCGTGCATTTGTTGGTTTAATAACAAAAGGGTAAAGCTGCAATAAACGCACTGCATAAACCATTGCAAATTTATGTTTTCGTGTCTGTTGCCATTAAATATATTACAACCCGTAACAAATTATTTAAAATATTTAAAATATCCCTGAAATATATGAAAAGTGTTTAAATATTTCCCGAAGAACTTACTTATTCCTGTTCTTGTTCCTTACATAGGCTGGGAAGATACGAAAATCAATAATTATTAAAGTGTTTTACTAATTATGTACACGCTTCTCGTTTATACAGGTTCCGAATAAATCAATCACATCTATTCTGTGGCTAAGCATCATCACACTTTTGTAAACTTAAGGGCAGAGATCACTCTGTGACATACTTCTGAGAACATACAGAGAGAGTAGAGTTGTAGCTGTACCCACGCGTAACTTCGGCGTTAGGTGAGGTGGTTGGCCACTGTGTCAACGCCACGCCCCGGCCGCTTTGCCTACGGGGAAGAGCCCAGTTATCCATTGAATGGGAGGCTGAGTGGGTCCCAGGGCCGGTCTGGACGGGGTGTGCAAAAAACTAACCACAACCGGGGTTCGAACTCCGAACTGTCCAGCCCGTAGCGAGTCGATATACCGGCTATTGTTTTTAACACAAAGAGAGCATTTTTTTATCGTTGTACCGTGCATTTTGATATCTATAAAGCTCATACACCAACAAATACACTATTTATTAAACTTGACAAAGTTTTAAAATTTACATTAAAAATCACTTTGACTTGCTCCTACATGTTTCGGTCTACGACCATCATCAGGGAGCCTTCACTAAAGCCTAGCTAAAGTTATCTTTTAGGTTAAGATTCAGTAAAAACTACGTCGGTTTATATTATGAGGTGGTGTGGCAGCATGTCAAGGTATGGTGTGTGTACTGTTCGCTGTCGCACTCAACACAGCGAACAGTACACACACCATACCTTGACATGCTGCCACACCACCGCATAACATATACCGACGTAGTTTTTACTGAATCTTAACCTAAAAATAACTTTAGCTAGGCTTTAGTGAAGGCTTCCTGATGATGGTCGTAGACCGAAACATGCAGGAGCTAGTCAAAGTGATTTTCACTGTAAATTTTAAAACTTTGTCAAGTCTAATAAAGAGTGTATTTGTTGGTGTATGAACTTTATACAAAGAGAGCTGTTTGCTTAAAATCTGTATGCGCATTTATATCTTATCCCTGCCTAGAAAGTGGTGCGCACCTCGGGTTCCAAAATAACTGTTCTTATTAACCGATATTAAATACAGAGCTAATTACAGAATTAAGCGTTTCGTCATGCTGGCACTCAGGATGTACGAAGAAAAGGTTCATCAATATGAGCTGTATGCTCTTTGAGTATCTATTGCAACCCAGATATTAAGGATCCTGCATTTAATAACTTTTACAGTGGATCACACTTCAGCAATTCGCACGCCTGCTTGGTACTATCCATGGTAAGACTTCGGAGAGTAAAAGTTTCGTGTGTCCTCAAATGGCTTGCTATAATGCCGAATATTAAGAATAATTGTAAACTCAAAAGTTTCAGAAATCCAAGCATGCAGATATGTTAATACAAAATTTTAAATACTGCTATAGGCCTAAAATAAACAAGGATAGAAAGAAAGGCCATATTCATGTAAAGACACTAATACAAGAAATAATAATGATGATGATGATAATAATAATAATAATAATGCTCTTCAGATTCTTAATTTACACATTGTGCAAGACAGAAGGCATAAACTTCACTCAATTTTTCATATTAATGTTTTTTGTGTTCTAAACCTTGTCCGATTTCAATCGACATTATTGGTCTTCGAGTTCTCACTTGGAATCTCCGACATTTTCCTTTGTTGCACGTTATCCCTTTCTTTAAATCTGTCCTTCCGCCAACTATGTCACTGTAACAAAGTCACTTTTTTGTGATATCTTCAGAAGCAATTCATAACGCTGAAGCTTCAAATTATTTTTCATCTGGATATAATGTGTCCTACAAAATCATTTAAGAAGTTTTTGTTACGTTTGTTGTTTGTTTCGTGTGTGCCACTTGGCTGTTGGCTCAGCACAGCGATAAACTAGAATTATTATTATTATTATTATTAGAGTAAAAACGTCTAGAGAGAGTACTAGGACGGAAGAAAAAACTGTAAATGTGCCCTTAAACAGTTAATATTATTAAATAAAACAGAGCACAATATGACGGACGGGGCACATAGAACTTATTGTATGTATGAGAGATGCACACAACTTTTCAGTCGGGAAATTTACAGGATAGTTTCACTTGGAAAACCTAAGAACAGGTGCGAGAATTAAAATGGATCTCAGAAAATGGAATTCCGACGTGAGGCTGTGGACTGTATTAATTTGTATGACGAGTGAATCCAGTGGCGGGCATATCTGAGGTAGCTAATGTGATTAGCGAAAAATAATAGATTCTTGGAGCCTTTACCGTACTTAGTTTGGTAATTATAATTATTATTGAGTAACCACCACTCTTACTCATTCTTGAAGTTGGGTTTCCTTACGACATAGAGCAGTAAAACTAATACATAAAAATAGTAAAAAAAAACACTGCCTGTTATTTCTATGGTAACGGAAAAAGTATTAATCGCGAATGTTTGAGGGTGAAAAAGAAGGATCAAGAAAACACTTAAAATTAAGAAGGAGAGACTATGAAAGAAACTGAAAATGCTATATGACAATGAATTGCGTGACTTACTGAAGTAGCTACGTAACTGCGTTGGGAAGGATATGTAGACAGATTTGGGAGATCAAAAATGCATTAAGAATGTTATGACCAAATCTCTGGAAACAGCTTTTTGTGGTTCTAGAGAGACGAAGGAGAATGACAATAATAAAAATAATAAAAAGATGGATTTTTATGACAGATTTTGTAAAAGGAGGAGGTAAATTAAAGGTGCTCAGGATAGTGATTCACGCTGGTCTGCACTTTTTTTTTTTTTTTGCTGTGGCGCTACGAAACAATTCGGACCCAGGCCGATTCATGTTTGAGGTTTTTAGATCACACACAATTAGGCATAACCACACACACACACACACGGTAGGGGTTCCTCTGCATGAGTGATCAGCACGTCGCTGAAACTGATACCTACACAACACACAACAAACAACAACATACGAATATTCATCCCCTGAGCAGGATGCAAATACGCGATCCCAAAAGTCAAGCCCCTGCAGACCTACGCCTTACACTGCAAGGTCATCCGGTTCGGCCCACCTAAGATATTAGATATGTTCAGTATTTCGTAGTTCTTTAGTGAGAAAAAAAATATACGGCATGCTTTATTTACATAAACAATTGAAGAATGGGGAGATACAGAAAATTGCACAAACCGTGCGCGATAAGAGCATTATACGTGTTGATTCAGGTCTACCTCGCTTGATTAGAAACCATGTGCCTCCTCTGCAACACAGAGCCCAAGGTACTGCCTTACACTGGCCCCTCCACGTCATTTACTAACTTTATGCAAATAATTTGACCTTCTTTTGTAAAAACTCTAAACAGTTATAAAGCACGTGGCGAAGAACAATGTAATAATTTAGTCCTTGAACTTCAATTAAACGCGAGAATAAGCGATGTAAAAAACACGAGTCTATTGCTTGGGCATGGTGTCACGTCTTTCCTGACAAGTTTATATTTCCCTTGTCATTGCAATCATAATGCACTTCTGCTCCTTTCACTCTACTTTTATGTCACTTCATGTTCTTTTTATCTTCCAGACTCTCGACTTCTCTTCAGCATCCTTGAGGATATCTTGCTAGATGAAGTGTTTGTTAAGGTCGCTCTCATACTCCTTACTTTACCTTCGCCGCCTCCCTTGTCCTCTTCACATCGCCTTGTACATTTCCTCTCGGTCAAATATAAACGTAGATTAGTCACAAAATTGCTTTAACGAGTAGGACAAAACCCTACTTCGCTTGGAATCAGAGACCATCCATCGAACGCAGAACATGAGTCAAGATTAGCAAAAAAATACAGCACGAAATCTGTGAATATATTTATGTATAGACATTAAAGACACATTTTAAGAATTTATTTCTTTGTAAATAATCCGCGTAATTAGATACTTATCTTCAGTGAAATTGCTTAAATATTTATGAAAGAAGCGGGTATTAGTAGCGATGCAATCATGGACGACAGCTGTTTCCACGAGCGGCGGCGCTGCTGTTCGCTGCCACGCTTCCCCCACCATCCACTGCAATTTCACGCTAAGAGCAGCGCGCAATACAGCCGCTCGTGGTAAAGGCACGATTTTTCCCCGTGCCTCTCAACTAGTAGCGCCGCATAATCAACCGCTACTAACGGCGAGGGAAAGGCCAGTCCCCGCAACTGACAGCATTAGCAGCGCTGTGACTTTGACAGTACGGCTGCTATATCGGCAGCGCACGCTCGTGGAAATGAGTACAGTGGGGTATGCTACAACGAACGATGCTACAACAAACGAATGCTACAACGAACACTTTTTATTAATAAAATCAGGATGCTACAACGAACGCGGAGGAATACTATCGGCCGACGTAGCACGCGCGTGCGAATGAGGTGTCGGGCCTTCCCGCTCTGATTAGAGCGTCAGTCATTATCTTTGTTATCGTTTGTAAGGTTCAGTTATCAGTTTAGTTCAGTTATCTGCTTATTTGCGCCTTCAGCTGTGAAAATATTTTTTAAATTATTCTGCTCTATAATTTTAGCGAAGAGCCGGCAAAACAGATTGAGAAAGCTAATTAACTTAGACATTAAGAAAGAAATAGCTTTGCTCTAGGCTGTGGGCCTAGAACGGATTACCCGTAAATACATATGTTTCAATGTATGCTAGAACGAACAGATGCTATGATGAACGAGGTTCTAGAACCAATTATGTTCATTCTAGCATAACCCACTGTATGTCCATTTTAAACGGACCTCAAGGTAGCGCGGCTCACAGCAGTGTTGCTAAAGCCGTTCATTGAGAAGCTGCGAAGTGTACTGTGCCGTGCCTAGCTCAGGCTTTCAGCCACCGCCTTCTCGACTTTTACATCCCTGTTATCTCCCGCGGAATTCCAGGTGTGTGGAAATGGTGGTGGGGGACTTTACACTGGAAAATTTGCACTTCGGATTTCTTTTCACATTGTCACTCCATCACTCTTCCAAATCCATTTGTATGCACTATGTAATACGTGAAATGAACAATGGACGTATCAGCAGTCTTCTTTACAAGAATCATAGACGCACCCCACAGCAAGAAAAAAAGAAAATTTTAATACGTCAGCATAACATAATAGTTCTGTCGCCTTCACTGTCTGATTGCTTCTAGACTATCAATTTGTGAAGGCTATATTTGATATTTTCAAGAAGCAAACTGACAAATACAAGCATTTTTAGAGTTTATTTCCACTTGATTGTAACACACACTGTAAATTCTGTCCATATTCTACAAACTCACTTAAAATAGTCGAGGTTCCGAAAGTATTACTCATGTTCAATACGATGTAAATTGAAAAAGCAGTAAAGGCCGAAAATTTGAAGTAGTATTTTAACACAACGCTGTTACGTAGAATAACACATAACATATTTCCTACAGTGTTGAAACTCAAACAAAAGTTTATTTTGAAATAATGTGAAATGCCAACTTGATGCAACAAGGTAATTTTATTGGTGTATTCTTAGCTAAGAATACACCAATAAAATTACCTTGTTGCATGAAGTTGGCATTTCACATCATTTCATGAGGAAGATGCACGGTCAAACAACCCCCAAAAGTACATTTCTCGCCATTGACAATAAACAGTCTAGTGTAACACGTCTCGATTTTCACGTGCCAAGTTGAGAAGGCCCATTCTTCTTTAACAAGGCTGAAATACACAGAAGTCTACATGTAAAACGTTCGTTACCTTTGTAAACCTTAGTAAACCTGGAATGATACGACAACTTCTCTTATATTCTCCCAGTATCATATTTCGTATCGAAGCATTCAGTGGCTTTAGAGTTGTTATGTACGCACCGATGGACGGAAAGAGCGATTTTAATGGGTGCTCCGCAGGTGACCGAACACACATACAAAGAATCGTGTACTATCTTCTACTGCTCGAATATAGGATCCTGGTTTCGAAACCCAATCAGGGTATTAATGAATGGGTAGTCCGCTGCGCTTGTGTTATGCTGCACATGTGCCTTACGACGAACCGGACTCCGTCCACTCAGTCATAACTAAATACTTATAAAACACGCTTCGGAAACATGGAAAACGGGAAGCTCTGTGCTGCATACATTTGCAGCACAACGATGAGAAACGGTGTTAAGAAGAGATAGATTTTTTTTTCTTCAAATCTCTGTACACTCTTGCAATTACTTTCTGGGAGGCCAGCTTATCGTCATGAGGAGATCCACAAAGTGGTATATTTCAATCGGCTCTACTATAGCCTATATGAGTCAAGTGAAGTGGGACAGATTGCTAAGATAAAAGTTCTTTAGAAAATGTCATATTCAACATTACTGATGAATATATGTGCAATATTAATACAAGGTCTTCGCTCTTTTGGGGGTAATGCGGCATAGGTTGGCTGTAGTTCAACAACTACAAAGTTACGTTGTGTAACATCCCAGAAGAGCTAAAACCTCACAGCGCACTGAAAGCCTGAAACCCGCAACATTAATCCGTTTAGACAATCCCAAAATTTGCACCATGGAGTCAAATGGTCGGCTCATTAATATTTAAAAGAAGCGGTAGAAAAAAGAATTTGCACATCACGAAGAATAGGCTAGGAGCATGACGATCCAAATTTACTGCTAAATGTCTCGAGAAAGGTCAGGTAAAGATTTAAACTAATTTGTATAGGCGTTCTGTGATTATGAACTGTGCCAACATCCCCATTATATGTTTCATCGTGAGGTTCCTCAATCCACAAAGAAAATTCTTACATCGAAACACGAGCAGGTGGACTGATCGTGTGAAAAATGAAAAAGTATTACATAGAGTCGAGAAGAAAAGCAATATCTTACATACAAAAGATAGAATGACGAATAGAAGTGACGGGAAGAGGAGAAAGAATAAGTAACCAGCCACTGAATGATCTTAAGGATACAAGAGGATACTGGAAGTTGAAAGAAGGAGCAATAGATGGCACACTCTGGGGAACTCGCTTTGGAAGAGGCTATGGATCTGTCGTAAAACAGGCCACGGAATGAATGAACTTAAATTACGGCAGAAAATTTTCCTTCCTCTTCCTTCACACTTACTGCTGTTCACACATTTCATAATTCCTCGTGTCCTATCTCATTTATTCCGACGGAATATTATCGATAAACAACAAATGGACATGCGACCCTGAACGTTTGTCCGGTTCCTGATATCTGTAAAGTACATCTCCATCGCATTAGAAGCAACGTTAAGCCAAAACTTCCCATTATCCACGTACACACTCATCCAGCGAGCTTACAAGCGTATAAAGGTCCAATGAAGGAACACATTTAGCGGAAAGTTCTGGGTTCTATGCTCCTCCCCTTGCAAATGCGGGCAGGTTTAACTAAAGGAGCTTTCTGAAAGGAATGTTCAGGAATAAAATGTTGATGTGTGCCAAGACGATAGCCATTCTACTGGTGCAAGTAACTGCAAAGCACAGAACGTTTCTTGGAAAACTTGAAAGTTTATCACTTTTAAAAAATAGTTTAGTTTTATATAGGGCAAAATTTTCAGATTTGAAAGCCTTTTAATGTCATACAAGTACTACGTATATACCGTCAAATTTCTCATTACTATTTATCATACAAGCACCACACCACATTATCCTTAGCCACCTGAATGCATTCTGCACGTTCACGCAGTGTTTCCTTAAGATATACACATACAACTTGCAAGTGTTCACGTTTTTCAAGGGTACACGCTAACATTCTCACTGCGCTTTTATCCCTTCAGTGCTTGTTACACTTTATACTCCGGTAATCTCACTCTCCTTACCATGATTGCCTAATAACGTATAATAAAGAGTGCCTTTTTTAAGTTCCTCCTTCCGAAAACTTCCCGTTCATTACCTTCGTCAGCATTTAGTGTTCGAACACTCTTATGTCTAAATCTTCCCCTTGAAGGCACAGACAGAGTTATTCGTTCACTGAAGAACAGATAGAAGAATTATAAGAAAGAGTGGCTGAACACAGCTAAACACAGACTTTACTGGTAGATAATTCCTGTTTGTCTTAAGTCTGGTGATACATGTTGCGACTTAATTATCAAGCTAATCTATTGAACTATAATTTTTTTCTTCTTTTTTTCCTTTCAGTGCTACCACATGTCCTTGTGGACTTCGTGGTCCTCCCTTCTGGGCATGGCAGGACTGTAACCGACTTCTGAGTTTGGGACGCCCATGAGGCACAGTTACGTTGTCCCGATGGTGTGAGTGGTGATATAGGATGATGTAGTGCCAGGAGGGCCCTTAAACCTAAATTCTACTAATCTACCCAGACCATGGTCACAGCGGGAATAATCCCCTTCAGGGAAAATTCTCACTGTAGAGCCGGGAATCGAACCCGGGACCTCATGATTAGTAGTCAGAGACTGACCACTAGACCACGAGGCTGGTCAAATATAAAAATGTAAAATCGTATAAGTAAAAAAGCCATGTGTCAAGTGCCTGGGAATGAAATCTCGATTCTTTACACTACTGTTTAAAATACCGAAGTCAATTTTGTTCTTTGCTTTAGCCTTATAAACCTCTTCTTCTGTTTTTAAGTTGCATAGTTTAGCTCTTGAAAACATTAAAAAATATGTAACAGGGAATAATTTTATGCTTTTTAATAAACATGAAGTATCGTCCTGCACTGATTGCTTGTCGCTAAAGGCAATGCGAGAAAGAAATATTTATCAATAAAGCTTGTGTCTGGCGGTATGAAGTACTATCTGATAGTACACATAAGACAACGGGATTTCACAACCGAAAATATAGTATCATAGTTTTGTTTGCTTAACTCTATCTCCCCATCTAACTAACTAACTATCTATCTATCTAACTAACTAACTAACCAACTAACTCCATGGAGCAGAGGCCCTTCTGGAAAGCTAAGAAGTCCTCCGCTATTCAAGAAATTCCCCGAAGTTTATGAACCTGAATGTTCATTGCCGATTCACAAGCGCCCACCACCTGTCCCTATCCTGACCCAAGCTTTGTTCATTTAATCACTGAATTTGTAATCAGGAAACACAAACACAAGTTTTCGCAGCAAGGATTCATGAGAATCCGCCCTCTGTGCCACATCGCTGCACAGAACGAAAGAATTTCGGCAATAATCCGGAAGCTTTCCAGTAAAGAGCTGAGCCAACTGGTGTAACTTGCTAAGAACACGTAGCAGCGGTATATCTGCCGTTATTGGTAAGAAGGGAAGCAGAGTGTTAACAAGACGGAGCCGACACGAAGATGGCGAGCATTATCAGTCACATATCGGAATCGATATCTTTACAGCAACAACAGGAACGCCCGCTCGCTTTCCCTTCCGTCCCAGCATTCCCTGACTCACGTAGGCTCTCCCAGTGACCTAATGTTCCAGCCACACGTGCAGTCTCCATTCTTCTTCATTTTCAAGTGCTGTAATTATGTGTTTGCCTTTTAAAAAGTTGCAAACTTAATTCATTTTGTACTATTACAAATGCAGATACTTTAGTGCATATTATCAGCCCTTTAAAGCTGGGTTGTTGCGATTAATACGGCCCAGTTTATCATCAGAAATCCTGTATTTTGACCAAAAAGACGTACTTCCCCAGTTGGGGAATCCAGTAGCCCAGCAGTCAATTGGACACCTTCATCCCCAGACAGACTTTAATTTCACTGCACATGATTTTAGATAGATTATAGATTTAAATGACACAGTATACGCCAACGCAGCGTACCAACTATATATATATATATATATATATATATATATATAATTTCTAGACAGTCGGTACATGAATGAGGGAAGGATGTCAGCCCTAGGCACCGACCGCCTTTGTCTCCTAGGTGATACTCATTTCTGGTAAGGGCTGAGTCGATCGAAGAACCATAGTGCTGCCAGAAGGATAAAGTTAATGAAAAATCCCAATGACCCCATCGGGAAGAAAACCCGTGACCTTCCGACTTGTAGCGCAGTGCCTCAACCATCCGCACCACGGCTTAGCTCCGATTTTTGAAACGTCCTTTAAAGACTGAACTAAGCGAAAGTGGATAAGATCAGTGGGTTGATTTGGACGCCAATGTTCAGTGAGAGACACGTCATAGGAAACGCGCAAATTTAAATGTCTTTAGTGTATGAGGATTTGAAGGAAACTACAGGCCTATGGACGTTAACAGATATAGCCCTCAAGAAAACCCAAGTTTCATCTTAAAAGTAAGAAGAAATACAAGTTGTAACCTACATACATCAATTTAGGGAACTTTTACTTTCTGTACTTTATTCATTTCTTCCTTTATTTCTTTCTTGTTTCCTTTCACTTTATCTTTTTCCGTATTTTTCACTTTCTGTCTTTCTTTTTTCTTCATTCCTTCCTTCTTTCCTTCCCATCTTCTTTGATTTAATTCTTTCTTTATTTTTTTTATCTTATTCTCGCATTCTTCATTTTTCTTTCGTCCTTCTATTTCTCATCTTGAATCATGGAATCATACACTAATATTTACAAGCATCATACATAGAGAAGTGAGGAACTGGACAGATTCTCGTCTGCTCAATTTAGAATCGTGATTTAACTGGAAAAAGGTTGTATTTTTATTGCAGGATTTCAGAAATTGAATTTCTTGTCCAAGTCAGAAACCAGATTTAGAGAGACCCACTCAATATTGCAGATTCCTTGTGGGATTCAGTAAACATACGCAAATATCAGGCAGATCAAGGGCAGCACTTCGCTATAGTGTGACGTCTCTGGCCAAGCCAATACAAAACGGCAACACCCAAGTGTAGACTGGAGAATATTCTTATTGTTACCGCCAGGGTTAAAACACGTAGCACCGTGGTAGGTGAGCACCAGCTTTTCGGAATAACATACGGACTCCATCGTCAGGGTCAGGGAGGAGGCAAGGGCTATAAGGACGACACCAAATCAATATACTCAATGGAACACAAGACGTCTTGAGCAAATGACTGTTTCTCGCTTCGTGAAAACTTTCCCCGCCTTTTATGGAACCTGAAGTTTCGTCGTTGTATTCGAAAGAGTAAGCCACTGCTGTCTGCCGTAAAAATCCAGTCCATACCCTCCAATCCCAAGTCTTCATAATCCCTTTTAATATTACGATACTTCTACGCCTAGATCACGCAAGTAGTATCTTACTTCCGCTCTTCCAAACAATTTTTACGCTTCTCACTTTACGGTGTGTTCTACATGCCCCGCCCATCTCACCTGTCACTCTTCCATCACCTTACTGATATTTGTAGTGAAAAGGCCACAGAAAACTATAATCGAATGTAAAGCACAACATTTGCAATTGTAAGAGTCAACAAAACAAGTGTCAAGTGCGTGAGTATGTATGGACGTGTATTACACAACAAATACTAAAATGTGAATAACTATAACGAATAAGGGGCTCTCAGAAAATAAGAGTGATGCGATTAAAATCATCAATTTTTTTGAAGTCACAACGTAGGACAATAACATCTGAAAAAGATTCATAAACATAAGGAGAACAAAAACCAAAATAGGAGGCACATAACATTGAAGTCCATATCCCACAGTAACAATAACAGCCTTCGGAATTAAACCCAAACCATTAACACAAAATAAAAAAAAAAAAAAACTGCAACCCAAAAAAAAACAAAACAAAAAAAAAAAAACACACAAAAAAACAAACAAAAAAAAATTTTGAAGTAAAAAAGGGGAAAAAAATTGGTTGAAAGTTTGGGTTTTTATTTTTGGGTGGCAAATTTTTTTTTAAAAATATCACACTACTTTTG
>Ga0123355_10010637_pt1 | contig 14131 bp, 19 predicted proteins | sample TergutEmb28metaG_3_FD_89872 | JGI IMG/M metagenome (GOLD analysis project Ga0123355, IMG submission 89872) | Embiratermes neotenicus P1 segment gut microbial communities from Petit-Saut dam, French Guiana - Emb289 P1 | ecosystem: Host-associated > Arthropoda: Insects > Digestive system > Gut ... | reverse complement strand
TGTTTAAAATATTCAGTACCTGTATTTGTTGAATAAATATATAAAATGCAACGTTTAGAGTTTAGCGGTGCGGTACGACCACTATAGTGGTCATTAGGCGTCAAAGGGTTAAATACATCAGTGTGAAACATACAGAAATGCCTCACCAACCATGTTAAAGGCAATCTTGAAACTTTGCACATGAAGAATTAAAAGCCATCACGGTGCAATGAGACTGGCACTGAAGGTTTAAATACTGAAGACATGATTAACAAAGATGGATACTATGAACAGAATGGTTGCAAATTAATATTTATCTCACCTAAGAAAATGCTTTAGAGCTTTTCATTTCTGTGTCAACTTAAAATACAAGGTCCATTACTCTGTCTGTCTATATAACAAGGATCTTTATGATCTGTACTCCTGGCCAAAAATCACTGGGTTGATCAAATCAAGAAGAAAGAAATGGGCTGGTCATGTGGTAGGTATGGGTGCCAGGATAAGTGCATACAGTGTGTATGATGGGACATCTGAGGGAAGGAGGCCACTTGGAATATATAGACATAGATGGAAGAATAATATTAAAATGGATCCTCTGTATGTGAGAAGGGGAGGCATGGACTGGATTGCTCTGGCTCAGGATAGGGTGAGGTGGCAGGCTGTTGTGAAAGTGGTAATTAACCTTTGATTTCCATAAAATGTGAGTACTTCTTGACCAGATGAGGATCTGTTTGCTTCTCAGGAAGGAATTAGCTTCAAGCAGTTTAGTTATTACCCAGTCTGTAAATGAACAGCTGAGCTGCAGAAAAGGTGAAAGCAGCAGAATATTGCAAGGTATGATCAGTATTATGGAATAGTTCTAGCATGAACTGGCCCTTAACCTGCACTTTTGTTTGTAAAGACTAATTCTGTCCTGTTTTCAGGAACATGTCAAAATCAATAAAGAAGACACGACTTGGAATGTGGCATAAAAATGAAAATGAATCATGTAATGCACAATTTGTACACAATAATATTGCATTAAAGAGAATGTCAATTTCAATACCAAATTAAAGATAGTATTTTCATGAATACCTGTTCAAGACCTTTCACATTTTAATAGTCCATTTTGTTTCAGTTTTCCCAAAATGATTGTTTTCCTTTCATGTCGCTATCCATGAGAAACTGTACGAGGTTACACAGAAATACGGTAGGAGACGATATTTCTGGGCCACGTAAAATGCCAAAAATACAGAAACAAATAATGCAGACAGAAAGGTTGGAAAGAAACAGGCAACTCTGGTTATTTGAAATCCATGATTAATGAAGCAATCTTTCACCAGTGATGACTGTATATGCAAATTATATTTGGACCAGTATTATTTTGATTTACATCACAGCTGAAAACATGATGTAACCATTACAATGATTATTGCCTAAACATGAACTTACCATTCATAAATCCTGCACAGAATGTTGTTTTGTGACTGTATATTGAGTAGGAATTGATACCACTTTTTATGCAAACATCCTGGGATACAACTTGCATTCTCACCATCTTCAGCTTATCTGCTGTCTTACCAAACTCATCCAGGCCCCAGCCAACCACCTGTTGTTCAGAAAACAATGAACATATAATGTAACATTTAGGCATGTTTGCTTGTCAATTATTGCAGATGGAATGCAATAAATATTCCATATTTTGAACGATTGTGTCTGTAGCCTTTGTCATCCAGCATGCAAACACATTCTCCATAGTATATTGTTACAGGTGGCCTATCTGTCACTACGATATTTTTAGGTTTTGTCTTATAAAGGCATTAAATATTTACTGAGCCCGAGATGTCAGTTTTGATTTGCTCTGCAAATGTGTCTACAATATTTATAATTCTAAACACAATTCAGCAAGATATTGTCATAAATGCTTACAGTTCTTCATGTAATGCAGATGTTATTGAGTTCACACTTTAACGGAACTTCTATTTTCTCTACAGATTTTTATAATAATCTCGCATATCAAATTTCTTTAAAATCCGTCCAAATGGAGCCGAATTTTTCCACATGGATGGACATGATGAAGCTGTAGTTGGTTTTGAAATTTGGGGAATGTGTCTAAAAACTCGTTTAAATCAAATAAACTGTAGGATGGTAATCAGTGCATACGTTATTCCATTATTAACTTATTCATGTGGTATTACATCATTATCTCAGACATACCTAAAGACTCTATACTGAATTCTAAGAAATAAAAAGGTGACCAATTCCTGCATGTGCCATTAAAACTCTAGTTCTTAAAGGCTTCTACTAACGAAGCACAAGGTCGGTGTATGAATTATGGAGATGAATGACATTCACAGCTGTCAAATTAAATCATTAAGGACAAACTTTCACAATAAGATAAATACCTCCCACACATCAAATTCCATTGGATATGTGTTAACTTACTTGACCTCTTACATGACATGATCCTCTACCACAACAAAATGAAACACCATAACACTGAAAAAAAAGAGCATTACGGAGTAATCAAACCTTACTTGGAATACATGTCTATGACCTTGTAACACAAGACACATAGTAAAGGCTCGCAAAATCTTCCCAAACACTACTGGTTCTTAGCCACACAGAATCAGGTCATTAGTACCAATATTATCCAGGAATAGTTCATTATTAGAAATAATATTGAGCATCAGGTCATTAATTTAAATAATATCTAGGATCAGGTCATTAGTAGAGCACATTCAAAACATTATGGCACACGCGCTGAAACCAGATTTGGTCTTTCAGCGAAATGGACGACTCCACTTAAATTGGCGGGGGTGACAGTTCAGTCAACTACTGGCTATCGAGGAGTGCGGATCAGCGGACAGCGATTGTATAGACCGTGTTCCGACGTACAGTGCAAGGCTGCTGGCTACCCATTCCATTCGCATCTTTCACGTTCACTTTCCCTCCCACGCGTCACCGTGTGCCATGATGTTCCGAACGCGCTATACCAACACTATCCAGGATAAGGTCGTTAGTAACAATACTATCCAGGATCAGGTCATTGATACAAATAATATCCAAGATCAGGTCATTAGAAAAAATACTATCCAGGATAAGGGCATTAGTACCAATCCTAGCCTGGATCAGGTCATCACCAATACTATCCAGAATCAGGTCATTGTTACTGATACTCTCCAGGATCAGATCATTAACACTGTGGGGACACCCACATTGTAGATCTCCTTCCTCTCTCCAGTTTTCCGCCAAACAGCACAGCAACGCTCTCTCTCTCCTATCGTTCTCTCTCTGTAACCCCAGTCTCCGCTCACAGCACCAAACCATGCGCAGCTTCCCATCACTGCACCTCAATAAGAGTTATCATTCTACTAGCCACTCCTACCAAATTTGCCAACTAACCAATGGCAGGGAATGTCGAACAGCGAGAAATCTGTAGAAAAAAGGCCACGTTTCCAGACGGAGAATCATGGCTTGTCTGAGAAAGCAGCGAATGTGTGAGAGTTGGCCCGGCTTGGAGAGGATCGTGAGAACTACCTGGCTATATTCATTGGTCAAACAGGCTATCGATTAGACTGGTTTCTGCTCTTAGTCCTCACCAAAGCCACGCCGAGAACGGACAGGAGGATTTTTTGGAATGTCCCTGCTGAAGCATCATTCATGAGCGGTTATTCAACTTCCGGCATCCCGAGAGGGAAAAGAGTTCAGTGATTGATTTGGTCATTGACAAAGAGTATTGTTGGCAGTTGTTAGAGTTTGATCGGCTTGGAGAGAGAATCGTGAGAACTACCTGCCTAGCTTAAGTGGTCAAATAGGCTATCGATTGGACTGGTTTCTGCTATTAGTCATCATCGAAGCCACACCGAGGAGGGACAGGAAGATTTTTCGGAGTGCCCTTGCTGAAGCATCATGATGAGGCAGGACGAGTTAAACTGTTTGAAGGCTATTTCTACTTTGCAGGTTTCGCCGCCCCTCCTCAAGGAGTTAAGTCTGGCAATGGCGAGGAGGAAGAAGAAGACAGCGGTGCCTGCTGGGAGACACAGCACCACAGCAGAAAGCGGGACCAGAGCTTCCCAACAGCTCGCGGGCAAGCGAAAATCCAACGAGTTTGCAAGCTCGGGCGACTCTATGGAGCCCGCCAACAGGCGCCAAGAGCCTGGAGCTGGGTCCGCGCCTCTGCCCGCGAATTCATCCGTCACGTGCGAACAAGCTGCTGTCGGCAGCCGGCAAAACAGAACATCCCGGGGAGGAGCGACGTACGCGGCTTTATTGGCCGGGTCCGTCGCCCCGTCTCAGCCAAGTGGGACGCTCAAACCCATAGCCATGGACTCGGACACGTCCGAATCCAGTGTCTCATCCGAGACAACCAACAGGCGCATGTGTAACGACATGTCCGGGCCTATGAGAGGCATGCCTGATGTCGCCACTTCAAACGCCCAAGTGGACAACGCCTGCCTACCAGCAAGAGAGCTTCCCAACAAGACGCCCGTTTTTGTTTCAGGTGTTAGTGACACCCGTTCCTTCCTGGCCTGGTTGCGGGCATCCTGCCTTGGCGGTCTGATGGCCCAAATAAAGGGCGAGAAGTTGATGGTCTTACCATCAACCGCCGACGGGTACAGAGCCGCGGTCCCTTGATGGGAAAGACGCTGTGAGTTTTCACACCTTCACGCTCCCAGGGGACCGCCGTGCACGACTTTTGGTGAAGAACCTGGGTATGTGGTATGCCTGAGAACGTCGTCAGTGAGGAGCTGGAATCCCTGAATATCCTTGTTCTGGGAGTCACATAGCTGCGATCAGGTCTTCACGATACGGTCCCCGCTAAGGACCGCCCTCCCACCCCCCACTCCCCCACTTCATTGTGTATGTGGCGCGAGGGTCTGAGGTGTCAAAAGTGCGATCGCTCACGGAACTCTGCGGCTTGTGAGTGTCGGTGGAGTCGTATGTGGCTTCAAAAGCCCCGCTGCAAAGTAAACGCTGCTAGTGTTTAGGCCACACGCAGCGTAACAGCGGACACGCACCTCGATGCGTCGCTTGTGCGAGCTCCCACCTCTTCGGTGGATGCTCTACCCCGCTGGAACAGCCTCAGTGCTGTGGCTGCGGGGGAAACCACAAATCGTACTACCATGACTGTGTGAAGTGGAAGGAAGCGAAGGCGGCTCTTTCAAAGCAAGTGCCCGAACGCAGCCTTAAGAGGGTTGCCACAGGCCAACCTGCCGCTCTTAAAGCTGAGCAGGCCGGTCCCTCTGCCGAGCAGAAGTAACTGGGAGAGGAGCGGAATTACGTCGTCCGAGGGGGGCGTGTCGTCAAGGCTACCACGACCCAACCCACCAACCCACCAACCCAAAGTCCAAAAAGAAACAGCCGCAAGTGTCAGAACTGCAGCCGACACACACACAACACCCAGCGTGGTGGTCCCCACCCAAAGTCCCACCTCCCCACTCGAGGAAATGTCAGATCTCCTCGGCACCTTCTCCTCCGTGCATGTGTGGAGCTGAGTCGTCGGCTTCTTACGGCCATCTCTTCCATCCCCACAGGGGCAGCTCGCCCTCGCGCCGTCCTTAAGACAGTCATTCTTTTTGTAGCCGAATATGGCAGCACGCCATAGGAGGACAGAGCGTTGTAAAGTCAAGCGCCTCGCCTGCTGAAATGCGGAAGGAGTGCGCCCCAGGAAGCTAGAATTGGAGCATTTTCTCATCCAGCACAGTGTTGATATATTTCTCTTACATGAGAGATTCCCTAACCCGGGCAAGCCTTTCGGCTCGTCAATTATATCTGCCACCGCACAGACAGACCAACAGCTGGGGACGGCACAGCCATCTTGGCCCGCCCTTGTATAGTCAACCAATCAGTGCCCGTTCCGGGCCTGACCCACTAGGAGGCTATTGCCATCCTAGTCACATTGGCCGGCAAACCAATGTTAATCCTTGCGGCTTATCTTTCGCCTACCCGTCTACTGATCAGAGCGCACATAACCACCTGTTTCGGCGGGGGATTGCCGGCCATGATGACTGGTGACCTCAAAGCCTAACACGAGGATTGAAACTCGCAGCTGCACACGAGGCGGGGGAAACGCCTACGTGATTATGCCGACGAGAACTCTTGTCTGATCTTGTGACCGGACTTCCCAACCACCAACCCATACAACCCCTCGGTTACTCCCGTTGTCCTGGACATCGTGATAACCAAGAACCTCTCATTTCCGGTGTATATGGCTTCGTGGTCCACACTAAGCTCGGACCACCTCCCGGTTCTCTTTAAGACTTCGTGTCGCTCATCCTTTCACCACTCACCTGATCGCCCTGACTTCAGCCGCACTGACTGGGCCAAATTCCAAACTCGCTTGGAAGAACTAGTTTCGTTCGATCCGGAATTGCGCAACGGTATGACAATCGACACGTGTATTGAGAACTTCTCCGGCGCAGTTCTGAAGGCTGTGGCAGCGCAAATCTCAAACGTCGCCTGCGTGGCGACCCACGTCCTTCGATAGCGGCCGGCATTGAGGATGAGCCTGAAAAACCGGCCATGAGGGTTCTCAAGGTCAGCAAGGCTCCGGGCCCGAACGGTATACCGAAAAGGGCATTGAAGCATCTTCCTAAGCGAGCGGTTTCCCTCCACGCCTTTATCTTCAACGTGGTTCTCCGCACCCATCACTTTCCCCAAACGTGGAGGCACGGTCGAGTGACCTCTATCCTTAAATCGGGGAAGGATCTAGCACTGCCCTCTTCCTATCAACCCATTAGTCTCTTGGACACGATTGGTAAATTGTTTGATAAGATCCTACTAGCTAGGATCTTACATGTAGTAAACGAACGCGGACTGATGCGAGACGAGCAGTTTGGGTTCAGCCCCAGACATAGCACGTCGTTGCAGCTGGCCCGCCTCGAAAGAATAACCATGCATTTCGGCGAAATGAGGTTCACGGGCGCTGTTTTCCTCGATGTGGCCAAAGCCTTCGATACCGTCTGGATCGGTGGACTCCTCTACAAGCTAACGCTCCTCAACTTCCCCTTTTACATGGTCCATAAATCTCATCCTACCTCAGGGTTCGGAGTTCGAAGCGTCCTTCCAGACGGCCATGTCTTCTCGTCGGGGCATGCGCGGTGGTGTTGTTCAGGGGGGATTGATTTCCCCTGTCCTCTTCAGTATGTATATCAACGACATGCCCCAACCCTCGCACCACGTTGAGTTGGCCCTCTACGCGGATGACACGGCCATCATAGCCACGTCCCGCAAACCGACGCTGTTTGTCAGCTACCTGGAGTCATAACTCAACGACCTTCAACGGTGGTTGAGTGAATGGAGAATCGCCATTAATGTGTCTAAAATCACCGCGATATTCTTCGCGCATGCCGGACGACGTTTCATCCAGCCCCGACCAGTAACACAGTTCGGGGAACCAATCGAATGGGTCGACACGACTCTTTATCTGGGGGTGACCCTAGATACACAACTCACCTGGTCCCTTCACATCGACCAGGTCAGGAAGAGAACAGCTCGAAGGATGGGCATGCTGAGCCCCTCCTGAATAGGTGGAGTGATCTATCCGTCAGGAAATGGAGCCCTGCTATATAAGCAGCTCATCCGGCCCCTGGTGGACTATGCGTGCCCCGCATAGAGGTCCGCTGCTCCCTCCCATGTCCGTAGGTTATATGTGCTACAATCCAAGTGTCTTCGCCTCGCTGCTGGTGCCCCTTGGTACGTAAGTAACAGGCACATACACGAGGATCTGGGCGTTCCGCAGTTTGCAGAAAACACATCAGAGCCCTGACCGAGAGCTTTGACTCAAATTTAGCTGATGAGGGAAACTCCCTAGTACAACTCGGCAGATACTTAAGCTGACCGAGTGTTGACACCGTCGCCTGACGCGAAAGCCAAGGGCGGCAGGGGGCAGCAGGCCAGTCGAAGGCATCGGCCGCGATGGCCAAGTCGACTAATCGAATTGCGTTCGGCGCAGAACAGCCGAGCCCCATCCGGTTACCTGGACTGAGTTTTTCCGTGATTTTCCTCAGTTGTAAGGCAAATTCCAGGGTATTCGATGCAAAGTCGGGGCACGGCCCGCACTCCACTCCCCCAGGCGCGGCGGCTTCACTTAAGCGCCTGACAAACGTCGCATAACACCAGTATGCGACTTAGGCAGTCTGGGCTCGGAATCCAGACACCCAACCAACCAAAGTTTATTACTCCCATACTTAGTCCAGGGCAACCTAGGCCCTAGTCTTTGGCAAGATCACTCAAGTACCTCAGCCTGACTTCAAAATCGTTAGCGTAAGCATAATCCCCTGTTAGGGTTTAGGTGTCTGTTACTGAGCCCAGCAATGCAGTCAAACACAGGAATCGCTAACAGAGAGGAGGATGTCGACTTGTGCGAAGCACAAGTCTCCGCCCCAGTTAACACTTTGGCTTGGCTTGACTTTGTGTGGCCTGAGAATCATTCAACGCCGACATCAAGCAGAAGGCACATCAGTAAGGACATAAAGAAAGACTAGCCAGATGCAACATCAAGAAGGACTAGGCAGCAACGTACATCAAGAAGGGCCAGCCAGTCCCAACACATCAAGGGTGGACAGCCAGTTCCGATATTACAAGGAGTAATTTGTCGGCGACAACCAATAGGTGTAGGATTGTCGGTGACGATCCAGAAGGGAGTAACGTTGTTTGACATCTAACATCACGACACTCAACGAGTGGATGGGGACCTGCCGTGCTGTCGGCTGACATGTCTCCACCGACCGGACTGGTGACCACCACGCATCATGCGAACGGTCTGCTACGCATCTCGCTGCCTACTGCCACAGCCGACCGGACAGTGCTGCCACCTGCCTGGGTTCCACACCGCGCAAACGCACTGCGAACTCGCGTTCGAGCCGTCATCCGGAACGGAGCACAAGGAGTGAGCCCAGGCGAACATACCAGTAAACAACTTATACAGAACCTTACTGTATGACTGTAAGACCAAATAAATAACATTATATGTGTTTTACTGTGATTGTCATTACAACAATCCCACAGTATCCCACAGTACAAATACTATCCAGCATCAGGCAATTACTACAAATACTATCCAGGATCAGGTCATTAGTACTAACAGTAACAAGGATCAGGTCATTAGTACCAATACTCTCCAGGATCATGTCATTAGTACAAATAATATACAGGATCAGATCATTAGTACAAATACCATCCAGCATGAGGCCATTACTGCAAATACTACCCACAATTAGGCTACTAGTACAGCGCTTTCGGAACCTGATGGCACACGGTGACGCACGGGAGGGGAAGTGAAAGGAAAGATGCGAATGGAATGGGTAGCCAGCAGCCTTGCACCGTACGTCGGAACATGGTCTGTCCAGCATTACTACCAACAATAAAAACATGCGACAAGATGGCTAGCAGCATGGTAAGCCGTGAATTAAGGAGTAAAATTGGACAATTTCAACATCACTGTTTCCATATAGCACTTAACTACTGTTGACACAGTGAGTTCAGTTGTTTCCCGTATCATGATATATGATACGACATACTTGTCAACTGCAATTGTGTTGACACACGGTGGCAGTAGTACAGTACACATTTAGACACAAAAGTGGGGGCCGTGCCAAGTCTTTGCAAGTTTTACCTTGGCATTTGCCTTACAACTGAGGAAAAAGCACGGAAAAACCTCAGTCAGGGTAGCCGAAGAGTGCTAGTATATATATTACCAAAATGCACACATTACAAAACCTATACATACACACACCCACACATTACAAAATCCACACATACACACACCCACACACACACACCCACACTCACCACCCCACACACACACATCCACACACACCCACACTCACCCCCCCCCCACACACACACACACCCACACATTAAGAAACCCATACATATAATTTGCGTGATTCATGTCGTCGTGGTAATCTCCACTTTTTGAATTAGATCGGAATATTAAAAGAGCATTGGGCATGAAACCGCGCTCTCCAGCAGAAAAAGAACCAATTTATTTTAACTAAAAAAACGTTATTTGGACAGTGAGATGTGTGTTTATTACAATGAATTTCATGTGTTATTAACAGCATGGACGATAATGAGACGTCGTCCTTTGGAAACAGGAGCCTTCAATCCTGCCCTTGTCCCGTCATCCCACGCATAGGATGTTGTATGTGAGCTGTGTATATACGTTTCATCTGCATACACAATTGTTCTCCCTTCCCTATATGTTGAGACAGCACGCAGGTACTTGACTCTGAGTGACCTGATATCGTGTCTTTCCACGGTAAACTATCGGTTATCGGAAGTCTTCTTCCACCTACAATACAAAATATTCCAAAATTGAAGCATGAAATTTTAGAGGCAACATGTAACTAAAGTTCAAAATATACAGGGAATCTTGGCAGAGTGCCAGTATTCATAACGCACACTTATTCAGAGAATTGAACTTACCTAAATCCCATTCTTCTCAGCACCAGTCTCAGTGAGGATACACCTAATTCGTAACCAGTGGATTCGCACATTTCGCTATAGACTGCCTTCAGAGTTGGCCGTTGTTTCTCAGTGAGGTAAAAATTACGAACTATTCTTCTCAAAACAGCCTTATCTAAATTATCTAAGACACTTTTGATGCTAACTTTGGGTCTGAGTTTGCGCGGATTTGAAAATTCCATTGTGACAACAGTTTCCACATTTTCACCTCCTTTCAATACCTTACATAAAGTTCTTCTGCTAACACGCGTTGCTTCAGCGACTCTGTTCTGCACTTTTGAAAGAGGGATTGCGATATCCACCTCAGATTCAGATTTCATGAATTTGTACACATTGTAAACTATTTCATGCTCACCACTCCTTTTTACCCGCTTCTTCCTGCCTTGTAGCGACATTTTCAGGCTGTAATCAACGTACTTGCTAAAGATAATACAATCGCTGTCCGCTGGTCCACACTCCTCGACTGCCAGTAGTCGACAGAACTGACCCCACCGCCGATTTAAATGGACTCGTCCGTTTCGCAGAAAGACTAAATCTGGTTTCTGCACCTATGCCATCACGTTTCGAACGTGCTGTACCAACACTTTCCAGGATCAGGTCATTAGTACCAATACTATCCAGGATCACGACATTAAAAAGAATCCTATCCAGGATCAGGGAATTAGTGCCAGTACTATGCAGGATAAGGGCATTATTAAAATTACTATTCAGGATCAGGTCACGAGTACCAATACTATCCATGATCAGGACATTCGTAAAATTACCATCCAGGATCAGATCATTAGCACCAATAATATTTAGGATCAGGCCATTAGTAGCAATAGTATTTAGGATCAAGTCATTAGAACCAGTAAAATCCAGAACCAGGGCATTAATAACAATACAATCCAGGGTCAGGGCATTGGTACCAACAATATTCAGGATCAGGGCATTAGTACGAATAAAAACATGTGTCAGGACATTAATGCAAATAATATCTAGGATCAGGTTATTAGAACCAATAACATCAAGGATCAGGGTATTAATAACAATATTATCCAGGATCAGGACATTAGTACCAATTCTATCCAGATCACGGCATTAGTATCAGTTCTATGCAAGATCTGGACATTAATACCAATCTTAACCAAGATCAAAATATTAGTACCAATACTATCTAGGATCAGGACATTAGTACCAATACTATCTAGGATCAGGTCATTGGAACCAATACAATCCAGGATCAGGACATTAATAAAAATATTATCCAGGACCAGGGCATTAGTACCAATTCTACCCAGGATCAGGACATTAGTATCAATACTATCCAGGATAAGGACATTAGTACCAATACTACCTGGTATCAGGTCATTAGAACCAATAAAATCCAGGATCTGGATATTAATACCAATATTATCCAGGATCAGGGCATTAGACAAATTCTACCCACATCAGGGCATTAGTACCAGTACTATCCAAGATCAGGTCATTAATATGAATACTAAACAAGATCAGGTCATTAGTATGAATACTATCCAAGATCATGGAATTAGTACCAATATTATCCAGGATCAGGACATCAGGACCAATACATTCTAGTATCAGATCATTAAAACCAGTGCAATAGAGAATCGGGACTTTAATTAAAATATTATTCAGGATCAGGGCATTAGTAACAGTACTATCCAAGATCAGGGCATTAATACCAATAATATCCAAGACCAGGGCGTTAGTACTTATACTATCCAGGATCATGACATTAGTACCAATACTATAAGGATTAGGTCATTAGAACCAATACCATTCAGGATCTGGGCAATAGTACCAATTCTATCCAGGATCAGGGCATTATTACCAATAATATGCAGGATCAGGACATTATTGCCCTACTATCTAAGATCAGGTTATTAGAACCAATACAATCCAGGATCGGGAAATTAATACCAATGTTATCCAGGATCAGGGCATTACTACCAATTGTACCCAGGATCAGAACTTTAGTAACAATGCCATCCAGGATCAGGACATTAGAACCAATACTTTCTAGGATCAGTTCATTGGAACCAATACAATCCAGGATCAGCACATTAATACCAATATTATCCAGGATGAGGGCATTAGTACCAATTCTATCCAGATCAGGGCATTAGTACCAGTACTTTCCAAGATCAGGTCATTGGTTCCAATACTATCCAGGATAAGGATATTAGTACCAATACTATCTAGGAGCAGGTCATTATTACCAATTCTATTCAGGATCAGGCAATTAAAACTTTGTATATTTCAAATAATATATGTTAATTGGAGATTTGATCTTACCACACCATCCTTCCCAATTATATTCTTGAGACTTGTATCTCCTGAATTCCAGAGACACACAGGTCTTACTTCTTCCGTGATTTGCACACTGCTATTTAGGACTAGTATTGCTATATCATTTTCAAGTAAGCTGGCATTGTATTCTTCATGAATAAATATAAGATGTACCTGAAATAGAAATAAAGATATTTATTTTTTAAATTATGATAATGATGATGAATATGACACTTTCTTAGTTCTGTACTTCAGTCTGTATTTCATTCATTCATTCATTTATTCCATTGACATGTGCAGAATGGGGTGATTCCTTGCCATTCTCAGGAGCTTCTTCCATTCCTCTCTGTTATGTATACTCTCCTTCCACCCTTTTCCACCAACTAGTGTTCCATCCTCCCTCACTACATGTTGCCATCTATTTCTTGGTCTACCTTTCATCTTTGTTTCATCCAAATTCGTATATAAACTTTTTTGGGAATTCTATTTTCTTCCATTCTCTGTACATGCCCAAATCATAATCTATTTAGCCTTATTGTCTCTGTTATATTGGAATTTTTAACAACTGCATATGTATTTTATTGGTTAATATTGTCCAATTTTATTTTTCATTTTAGTATAATATGCCTAAAATTCTTCTGTACAATTTCCATTCAAAAATTGTTATTTGTTTTCTATCTCTCTTTCTTAGTATCCAGGTTTCTGATGCATAGACTCAAGTTATGTCTATTATTGTGTTCTTTAGTGTTAATTTTATTTTTCAGATATATTTTAATTTTGTAAAATTTTTGTAGCATAAAGTATGTTCAGGTAGCATATTTTATTTTCTTGTAAATCTATTTGGTGATTTTTAACTTCATTGAGAATAACACCTAGATATTTAAAAATTTCAACTCTATCTAATATATATTTTTTATTGTTAATTGTCCTACTTTATTTTGTTTTGATTTGTTTTTCCATTCCACTAACTTATATTTTGTTTTTCCTTCGTTTATATATAGTTCTAAATTTCTGGTAATGTTTTCTATCTCTACAAATAATGTCTTACTTGTATTTAATTTTTTGCAATTAATACAATGTCATCTGCATATGCTAATACATTCAATTGTTCTTTACCAATCTTTATACCACTAGGAATCATTTTTATATTTTGTATGAATTTTTGTAATGTTAAATTGAATAATATTGGTGATAATTGATATAAATTTTTAAATCTTATGTTTATGGGACCGTGCATCATCTTTATAGTTGAGTAAAGAGAAAACCAACTTGATGCCACTTATTTAATTATTTATTCAATATTCATTAAATGCTCAACATGTTTCGGCCGTTAATACGACCATCTTCAGGAGTCTGCGACTAACTGGTTGCTATTTCATGGGTGGTATCTGGTTTGGCGTGTGTTGGC
>Ga0123355_10010635_pt1 | contig 14131 bp, 6 predicted proteins | sample TergutEmb28metaG_3_FD_89872 | JGI IMG/M metagenome (GOLD analysis project Ga0123355, IMG submission 89872) | Embiratermes neotenicus P1 segment gut microbial communities from Petit-Saut dam, French Guiana - Emb289 P1 | ecosystem: Host-associated > Arthropoda: Insects > Digestive system > Gut ... | reverse complement strand
AGAAAAAAAACTTTTTGAAATTTTAATTTTTAATAGGGGAAAAAAAAAAAAAAAAAGAAAAGGTGGTTTAAGGGGGGTGGTGGGGGGGGGGGGGGGGGGGGGGGTTCCCCACCAGTAAGACTACTATTACCAAAATGTGTCACTGGATAACATCCTGAGCCAGTTCCGACACCCCCAATGTACTTCCGTAACGTGAAACAGGTTAGTTTCTGTAAGTCTTCCCTCTGCTCAAGTAGGAACCATGCCACGAAGACATGGGGAGTGGAGGTTACATCTCCACGTATTCTTAAAATCTTTAGAGACATTATATTAGGTTCACACTTCGACCGCTTTACTCCTGGAAACAGACCAGGGTACGCATTCCATAGGATGAGTGAGCCATAGAGACGGTCTAGACCAGGACTGGCGAACCTATGGCACGCGGCATTCATTGCTGTCCTAATTTCTTATTTCTTTTGCCCGACCGGAGCCTCTATATTGTGCAGAATGTGTATATACACTTATCTGTATTGTATATGAATCACCATTGCTACCAAACAATTTACACACAAATCGGGAGCGGTGCAAGGTGGTGACTGGATATTTATCACTGTGGCGCCAGCGTGACGTTTAGGGTGACATTGGACAAAATGTTTTACAGTCTTATTTTCAAACAGGAAGTAGTAGCAGCCCCAGTTACTTGCACATTTCCTTCCATATCGCATTCCTCGAGGCGGCTTTTATTACAAATGTAATAATTATTCCTTATACATTTTAATTATAATACGCTTTAAAAATAATAATGATTCAATAATTAATAATAATTAGAACGTCTCCAAGACCTTATTTTGCTCTTCAAAGTACCAATGGGCACGCGAAATAATTTCCTCGAAATTAATAGATAATTTGGGCACGCGCCGTCAACAAAGTTTCTCCAGCCCAGGTCTAGACCATGTGTTTCCAACCCGCGCCCCGCCAGGTTATATCAACCCTTAACCCGCTAACGTGGAAAATATGGTGAGCGCCTAATAATGCCAGCAGGTGGCATGTGGGATTTAACTCGGCGTTTAAAGGGTTAAGCGGTCCTCGGCCACACTTGTAAATTGTGTGTGTATTAGAAAATTTTCACGATTAATAAGGCAGTTATGTATACCACTTATAGCTATTTTTCCACTTGCAGCCCGCGAACCAGCCCACAATAACGGGTGTGGTCCTTTGCCATAAAAAGGTTGAGGACTCATGGTTTGGAGTAATGGCGATAAAGAAAAAATCCCTGTTCTTTTCAGGAATCGAGCCCAAATCTTGCCACTGTAATGACTGAAATATCGTCAATCTTAATGTTATCCTACAAACTCCACAGACTTTCCTTGCTATGTGATAATTATAATTATCTTTCTCTCTTACCGATATTTCATGTTTTTTTTTAGAATGCATGTGTTTTGCTCCGTACTGAAATTTCACATCTTTTTAGATACGTTTACAGTTAAAAAGGTAAAGGTAACGTGATCCCGTTACAGGCCCGGTGTGGCCCAGAGGGTGGGTAGAGGTATAGCTCTACTCTTCCATGATAGCGGCACTAGAAGGGCGTGAGTGGTCAGCAGCACGCCCCGACCGCACTTTACCCCCGGGAAAGATCCGGTACCCATTGTACAGGAGGCTGGGTGGGCCCCAGGGCCGGTCTGGACGGGCGGAAAATCTCATCCCCACCGGGATTCGATCCCGGACAGTCCAGCCCGTAGTTGGTAGTTATACCGACTGAGCTACCCATACGTTTACAGGTAGGTACAATAATCTTACAAAGTATCTTACAACATAGGTTCCATATGCCTTATCCACACCATTTCAGAAAAACTCTACACAGCAGAGTACTTTCCGAGAATTTTACAGGCCTGGAGCTGGTCAAGAAATTCCGCACGTTAGAATCCCTTAGTCGCGAAGCCATGACGCGTCCTCAGGCTGTGGATGGCCTCTAGCAATGGAAAGCAGCAAAAAAATACACTGAATATGTAGTTGTGGACAGCCGACAATGGGTGATACTTTAGCATGCGGGTTGGGGAAGGGGTAACAATCGCTCATTGCACAAGAACTAGCAATTACGAAATGAGGATTTTGTGCTCGTGGTATAATAAACAGCGTCGATGGGTAATCGGACACTGAAGCTTCGAAAAAAAAATGTGCCTTTCATTTTCAAGGGTCGCAACGTCACGATTCCATTACCCACTTAAGCAGCGTCACATCCCAGATGAACGAAATCCTCTGCCGTACCGCTGCGAGAACGTCAAACCTCTCTACACGATCACCCTTCGTAACTTTGTTGTCCGGACGCGCTCATTCTGGTAGGTGATCCTCTTTGGGAAACAGGTGTGGTTCACCGAATCACATATAGTTTTAATTACTTCCTTTTTATTTGTTGTTTTATTTACTCAATCTATTCTTGATATAAAATAATGGAGCGCTATATCCAGTAAAACAACTAGATCATTTATAGGAAACTAACGCAGTCACTTCTCTGTACTCCTACTTAACCAGACTCGTATGCGACTGAATTCGCACTGGATTGCTAGCGTCCGTTGTCCGCTGCTAACGTTTTCTCATTTAAATCTCTCCACTCCTAGCTATCACCAACGGTCCTGAATATACTTTGACAGATTAACTTACAACGCATGCCATGAACCGTCCGTAACTGACGCCAGCAATCCTAAGAAACAACTATACTAAAAATGATCGGCTACACCTCTCATGTTACGGAATGTTATACAAGGCTTCATATTCTGAAAATGGTAAATGATAGTCCCCACACTGCGATGTTCTGGGATGTGAAACGGAGCAGCATAATATAAATTCCAGAAAAAAAAAAGTCTTGGTAAAACAGTCCAATAACATTTTTTTAAGCTCATGTTTCCGTGCGTCTTAATTCAATGTTAATAAAAATCCAACCAGATGCAACAGTATGCAGATATTTGTTTACTGCAAAGCTACTCTACATGTTTCGGGTGTCACAGCACCCATCGCCAGGAGTACTAAAAACTGTAACCGCAGCCTCCGGTACAGGTCATAGTACTGGGACAGCTACTTCCCTCCAGTGTGGCCTGATCGGGCAGTAAATAAATATCTGCATACTGTTGCATCTGGTTGTCCAATAGCATATGCTCTACCGCGATTTGCTACAATCTTCCGATTCGCCATTAAGTCACCAAGCAGGTTGCTGTTGGGGCAACGATTGTATTTGAGAGTAGCCTGGTTAGTATGTCTGCAACGATAACCTATACTTGTGTATGCAATAAATGAACACCAAGGCCAATTCGCAAAGGACGTGATTGGAAACTATTACGACTTGACCAGCGTATCCGGTCCGAAGGCAGCTGCAGTGGTGACCGGATTGTCGAACACGTCACACTGGTCTCCTACGTCGAACTGGATAGGGAACTGTCAGGGCGGAACACCTGCTGCCGTTGTATATTTCGAAGTGTCGGCAGTACCTCGGGATATAGAGCATCGATGGCATATGATGAATTGCGAAGGTTGTGTAAGGAAGCGGCAGTGGTTTCGTACAGGTAATATCCCGACCTCTTTTGATGTGACAGAAAAACTTACTCATAGAATAGGGAAGACTAGCTGGGATTAAAACCTGCCACCAGCTGAATACAAATCTAAAGTGTTACCTCTACACCAAACTATGCGCCGTTTTTATGGGCATTTCTCACCAAGTCCCCGAAACTTGTGAAATCATGACTATACCGACAGTTCTGTGGCTTGACTCGAGAAATACGCGAAACTCACATAGCAAGAAACGGTACTGGATTACTTTGAACTAACAATCACACAGTCTGGCGACAAGAAGAGGTGTGCTTCCACAGTTTTAACTATCGGTTGGCATGTTCTTCTGGGGCACTTCTTCATCTGTTGGGTACGAATCGGCTCCAGGAAATCCCTAGGGGGAAAGAATCAAGCAAAACCACTGAACGTGTGACGACAGCAAATCTAAAGCCTAGATTATAATCTGGAACCTGGTGGCATTAACTAAAGAAACAACAGAGTTACCTCCCTTCTTATGTTATTCCTCCCGATATTCATCATTTCTTTCTTTCCTTCTTTATTCATTTCTTTCATTCTTTCCTTCTTTCTTCCCAATCATAGTAACTTGTACGCAGAATCTTTCCGACCCGTTGCTGCCATTAGCCACTCGCAGACCCGACCCGTCCTGCCATATGTGTCTGTCTCATCGCTATCATTCCATCCGCTTCTTTGTTCGCCAATTCTTAGGGGAGACAAACATTAGGAGTCGGTCGGTAGCAGGCAGGTGCTGGTGAAAAAAGGCATCCTTCTTAAAAGCCCCTCATTTCTTTTAACCAGACACACCACGGATTTGTGCAAGCTAAAATTTGTTTTAGACCTTCGACCCTCCTCAATCCAGCCACTAAAACAACACCATGCAATATATTTCCATAACCATTTTCGTATTCTAAATCGTTTCTCTAGAACACGAAAAAAATGGAAAAAAGTAACAGAAAAAAGAGAACTCGAAGAGAAAAATAAACGAAGATAATAAACCTTGTAATGTGGAAAAATCTGGATTCTTGAAAACACACTTTCGTCGTCCACAAGAGACATTCAACAGAAGAGAGTAAGAATGAAGAAGCGGTCCAATCGCAAACAGCAACGGACTGCTGCATTATACATAGATATCCACTGGCCTGAAGTTAGTGCAGCCTGTGGCCTAATGTAATTTTGTGTGTAGTTTTTTTTTATGGATATGAAATTCGGCAGTCAGCTTCAAAGGATCAAGAGAACTTCAGTGCAAATGTACGAAAAAAACGGAAGCCACGAGTGCCAATGCTGATAATACGTGGTAGAATAACGTTGGATGTTATTTTTGGGTTTTGGCACTTCAAGTAGAATGTGTTGAGTTGCAGAATCATGAAGTTGGAGGCAGAATACTCAACACTGAATCACACTCAAAGTTTGGAATCAGTAGCGAGTCCACTGTCACATACTCGGAATAGGTTTATGACACAGGCGATGGTTTAGTGTGGATCACGGCTCCCACACTTCATCTTTCTTGTGCTCAATATGAATTTGACTCGCATCCTGCTTGATTCTGGGGCTCATTCGACTACATATTCAGTCGAAAAATGGACTGTGGGTAAAGGGCAGGGGAGGGAAGTTCAGTTTAGGAATATGTGGAGATGAATCTTCACTCTCCCACACGCCTTCCTGGCAAGAAGGCGGCAAATTTACCTTTCATACAAAATACATATTTCAGTCAAACAAAACAATTTATTACACAAAATTACGCTCATTTTCACTTTATGAAATATTGTCATTGTATGAATATTAAGATATTATTATAGTACTACCGCAATTGTGGGCCCGGTAGCTCAGTCGGTATAGCGACTGAGCTACGGACTGCACGGTTCGGGATCGAATCTCGGTGGGGACGAGATTTTCTGCTCGTCCAGACCGGCCCTGGGGCCCACCCAGCCTCCTGTAAAATGGGTATCGGGTCTTTCCCGGGGGTAAAGTGCGGCCGGAGCGTGCTGCTGACCACTCACCCCCTTCTAGTGCATCGGTCATGGAAGAGTAGAGCTATACCTCTACCCACCCTCTGGGCCACACCGGGCCTGTAATGGGATCACTTTACCTTTTACTACAGCAATTAACTGTACTACTCATTGTAAGCTTTTGGAATCCCAAAATGCACTCCAGTGTATGATATACTTTGGATTAGTTCTTTGGATGGCCTGATGATGATTCATTAGTCATAACATGTTGCCGTGAGCATAATTTTGTGTAATAAATTGTTGTGTTTGACTGAAACATATCTTGTATGAATCAGATAAACACTTCGGGACGACTACTGTCAAATTTACCTTTATTTTTACCCATCCTACAAGCCTTTCAAAAGATGGCACTACGAACGTTAACTGCAGTATATTTCATGAGGAGCTTGCTTCCAGAACCATTTTTCTGGAATATCCCTGTCTTAGTGATTATTAAAACTTGATTGTACAAGTACTGAGGAACGGAAATTAAGGAAATGCAATGGTAAACCTTCATCTGTGGGGTTACAGTGACAATGTATCTTGAACAATTATCACCTCATGAAGGGGTAAGAGACGACCGACATATGGACCCATCATTTCTTAACCTTCGACAACACACGGGAGTAGTGAGTTTCACGTCCAGGCCACTCTACCCTAGGTACTTACTGGACCAAATGGGCACGCAGTGGCGCAGTTGGTTGAAGCGCTGCGTTTCAAGCTGGAAGGTCGCGGGTTCGATACGCCATGGTGTCACTGGAATTTTCCTTCCGGCCGCACTGCGTGTCTGGGATCGACTCAGACTCTAACAGAAATAAGTACCAGAAATATTTCATAAGGAGTAAAGGCGGCCGGTGTTTACGGCTGACAATCTTACCACATTCATGTGCCGATTTTCTTGAAATCTAGAAACCTCATTCTCCTGGAAACCTTAGGACCTGTCCAGGTCTGTACAGGGGTTGCTGTACTTCCACTTAATGCGGAAAACGCTGGGTGGGCCCCAGAGGCAGTCTGGACGCGGTGGCCCACCAGCAGGAAACCCCGATTCTAGTATCACTCAGGCTTTGGTCGCTACGAATTAGGAAAGAAATGTTTCTGACACAATCCACCAAGTACCACAAACAGCCTCCGAATACGCAATTCCCAGGACAGTACACTGTAATGATTGCATCATTTAACAAACAAACATTTAAATCATTCAAATCGTCCATCCAGAACAATATTCTTCATTATACGTTTTAAATACCGTAGACCAATAACGTAACATTTCAGTTCATTTGTTTTTGTAGAAAGTGTCGCAATATTTCAAGATGTTTACGCTTTTATTTCTCATTTCATATGCCTGGATGTGTTCGAACGTACAGTGACAAATGTGTTTTAAATAATTGTATTGGGAGCCTGAAGATGGCCAATGTGAAATCGAAACGTGTAGCTTAGATACTTCGTGAAGAACAGTCCTCTTTGAAAAGCTGCATGTAGCTCAGGTAGTCATGAAAGTACTCACTTTTGCTTCGCTAAGAGTAATAGGTTAAATACCATGCTCACAAGATTTGTTCACTGGTCGTCATTTTGAAGTGCATCATCCCGTGCAATTTACGAACAATTTTAATATTATCATCCAATCTACAGCTACGACCTACGCAATCCATTAAGAAGATTTTGTACAATTATGGTCAAGGGCACAGTTCCCAGAAAGGCGACGTATATGAAATTATGTAAATGTAAAATCAATCGGTCGATCCTAAATTACCCAAAGGATGCTAAATTAAATTTAATCCCTTCCTAGTTCATGACTGTACAGCAAAACAACACAAACGTTAATCAATATACATTGTATTTATAGACGCACTATATACTGTAAAACGTCATATTATATAAGTTCCACATTTTAAGACTCACACCAGCCGGCCCGTGGTGGCAGGTAGACTGGAACTTTTTCACACAAGAAAGGAGATAGGGGGGGAGGGAGGGGGGTGGGGAGAAAAAGTGAGAGACAGAAAGAGATGCAGCAGGACATGGGTTTTCCCATTACCTCCGCGGTGCTGTAGTCAATGGAATCACGTCAATGGCTGGAAGAGAAGTCACGCTTCGTGATCACAGTACTCACTGGCTCGAACGTATTCAAATCCATCATATTTCATTGTTACAATTTACACAAATAAACAAAAGCGTATGTGTACAATCTATGTCATATCGTTGTATCATGAAGACAGCACGCTTGGATTGGAGTAAATGACAAGTACAGTACGTGCAAAACTAGAGTCGCACCCGTCAAGGAAAATCGACAGTCGTAGGAGTATCCTAGGGAGCACACGGGAAGATAAAACAGGTCATTCTTTGGCTAAATGCAGACGTTTTGTCACCTGTGTACGCTACATAAAGTCGAAAGTAGAAATGTACGTGGCAAACGGAAATTACTGCAGCTGGGGTAATTCCCTATTTGAAGAGATTAGATCATTCAAGAGTGAAGGGACTGAAAAAAACACGAAAATCAACTAAGGTACCCTGGCCATAGACAGAAATCGAAACCCAGACCTCCAAAATACGAAGCCGGAAGAGGCTACTAACCACTTAACCACAATGTTCAGAGAGTGGTTTATAAAGTGGGGTTTGGATTGGAGACTAGTTTCAGCTGGCTCAGGAGAGGTGATAAAGTAGGTGTTAATTTGCTCGCGCTCCGTACTGACGCATTCTCTCTCGTTCTACGTGGCGAATCTCAGGTGACTGACCCACGGCTGCGCACGGAGAAGCGCTGCTATACAAGTCTGCCGCCGCTTGTATTGAAAACATGTTAGCGGCAGGGTAGGCAGGCGCTTTGAGGATTCGTCAAGAGCTGACGCAGCCGACCGCAGTGCCAGGCTTAGTAATCAACCGCCGGTGCTGAAACCGGACACCGGCTAAATACTTCGCTGGGTCTCGTCTCACAGGTACATCGGATGTAACAAGCGTCTGTAAATAGGAGCAGCTAACACCAACATGACATGTCACGTAACACACGATCTTGCTTTCATCTCCTTACCGAGCAGGATAGCCTTATCACGCAGAAACCTTACAACCGCTTGGATATCCCGTGACAGCTGTTGCGCTGGGGGATAGCGATAAGAGTAGGGCACTCTTTTGAGAAAGGACGTGAGTGAGATTTCAGACTTCCGCTGCGGTGTATTTGAGGCCATCTCTCGTCTGCGATGCTTCGTAGCGTAGGTACCCGGAAAGCCTGTAAGCAACTATGACACTACGCTACTTAGCATCCTGGCAGAGGACACACACCGTTCTGTTTTAAAACGAATTAATTAATTGGCACATTTAGGTTTTTACTTCCTATATACGGTTTTATACAAAGCCTGATGATGGCCCTTAAGTTCCGAAACATGCAGATCTCTAACACCATCCCCGTCGCGCGACAGCCCCTAGAGGGCCAGGTCCTCCTCATTGTCGAGGATCCCAATCACACTCAGGCACACCACACTCGGTAGGACTCCTCTGGAGGAGTGATCAGCCTGACGCAGAGATCTCTGCCTGAAAACACATAGCACTCTCAAGAAACACATCCGTGCCCCTGGCGGGATTCGAACCCGAGTCCTGGCAAGCGAACCGCGGCAGTCACACGCCTTGGTAACAACACAGTTACACAATAAATGTAGCTGTATTTGTCGGTGGTCTTTATCAGCCACTTCGTTAAGGGCACTATATTAAAACCAAGCTCTTACGCAATAAATCGATGAAAATGTGAGTTCTTCACAGTGACTTTGACGCTGTCCATAGTCTGACGTGGACTGCATTTGATAGATCATGCTAAGTGTTGAGCAAGTAAGCTGCACTCATGCCGTCAGATAATTTGTGATCATTAGGTCTATGCTGACAGGTGTATTGTAAGGTAAGTTCCACGGGGCTGTACCACCGTGTAGGCTTATCTGCGGGTACTAATGTTTCAACGGAACAGGCTTTTTCCACCTTTAAGGTCGCTCCGAAGAATACGGCTTGTTCCTTCTTAAAGGTAAAAGGTAAAGGCAAGACAATCCCTGTACAGACCCGGACAGGCTCCGAGGGTTCCAGGAGGCTGAGGCTCCCAGATTTCGAGACAATCGGCACATGAAGGTGGTACGTTTGTCAGCTCTAGGCACCAGCCGCCTTTACTATTAATGGTCCTCATTTCTGTTGCAGCCTGAGTCCACCCCATGGCCATAGTGCGGCCAGAAGGATTATGCCAACGAAAAATTCCATTGACACCCTCGGGACGGCTGGAAGCGCAGTGCCTCAACTGACTGCGCCACCGCGTGCCCTGCATTTTCGCCCGTAGGTCTGGTTTCATCCAAAGAAACAGCACCTCGGGAGACCGCGACCTAAATGTACAGCACCTCAGTAACTCAGTTCTTACACATTCTATTCTAACCAACCTTTGTTTTCGGATTAGTGACAAATTTTGTTCAGACCAAAATAAATGATGCACCATAGGGTGGATGTTCCGTCAGAACAGGAAGTTTATTGACCATCTGAGAGTCAACACTCTGTATAATTGAGTTAGTTCGTTAAAACTTAACGTTCCGGTTTTGCACATGGTTTAAACCGTGTATTTGAAAGGTATATGATAATAAAACAAAGTTCCTGTTTCGGCGTCATAATGACATTAAGTCATAATAGGAAGCAGTCGGAGACACAAAACCGCAAAGCATAAAATTAAGGGGAAGTGTAGGCTACAGGATTCTTGGGTTTTTTTTTAAAGAAATGTTCACCGCACATCGTGGCTTCCTATTTGGAGATCTCGCTGTTCATTACCGGCCCAGACTAGAGTCACATTGGTGCACAATTTATTCTCAGCGTACTTCTTCAATTTTATTTATAACCTCTACATGTTTCGGACCTCTCCAGGTCCATCATCAGGAGGAACAACTGCATTTATGCGACACTTGGTACTTGTTATTTTGTATAGCTGACTGTCCGTTATGCACGATTTACCAGACAGTCAGCTATACAGACTAACAAGCACCACGTACCACATAAATACAGTTGTTCCTCCCGGTGTTGGACCTGGAGAGGTCCGAAACATGTACAGGTTATAAATAAAATTGACGAAAGACACTGAGAATAAATTGTGTACCAAGTTGGTTTAATTTACAAGACTATATAGAGATACACGATCAACAAGACATAAAAATAATTCAGTCACGTTATTATCCTTAGTCTGTCTGGCTAAATACTACTCATAAACTTGTTCCTGCATACACCATGAGGGAATATGTGTGTGTGTGTGTGTGGGTGTGTATGTGGTGTGTGTGTTTGTGTGTGTGTGAATGGAGTTGTCGCTGTACTAATTCTTAACTTCGACACTAGATTGCGGTGAGTGATGAGCTTCAGGACGCGGCCGACTTACTCCGGGAATGAAAAACCAAGATTATCCAGTGAATGGGCGGCTGGATGGAACCCAGGCCGTCTGGGGGAAGATAGATATTTCTTGTTCCTGCTGGGAAGTGAAGTCCAAACGGAAGCCCACTCAATATACCGAATGAGTTATTCCAGAAAATTACTACCGAAAATCATTCGAATTGATTAAAGCCGGTAAACATTCATCTTGCCAAGAAGTTCCTCGCCTTTTATGTGACACAAGCGCGCAGTTAATGCCTATCTTGCCTATGTGCACGTTTAACATGCATACCCTACAGATGTAAGACTGGCTTGGATATTATCCTCCCATCTAACTTCTGTACCTCCCAAGTGGTCTTTCCCTTACAGGTCTTCAAAATAAAACGTAATATACACTAGTCATTTACCCGTAGTGCTGCATGTATAACCCATCACATCCTTCTCTATATGATAATTCCAAGAATATCTGTTGAGGAGGGCACATTCAACAGATCGTCCCGTACGGCTTTCTTCGGCCTCCTGTTACATCGTCCTATTTAGGTTCGAATGTTCTCTTAAGTCCCGCTCATATGCCTGCTCTAGAACCATAAGCATCTGACGTGACGTCATTAAAACGTGTGGTCATTAATCGAAACCAACATGGCTTGTTCCACAGCATACCCTCTTGTAGTCTACTGCCAGAATAATTGCGAAAATGGGAGAAGAGGATCTGGTTAGCGTAACATGGACAAAGATCAGACAAAGGGCATTTTATTGCGTTTGCCAGCAAGCAGATGACAAGCTGCTCCACGTCCAGAAGTGTGCTATGGAAGGAACTGTTTGTTACCGGGGCAACATCTTCGTCAGAAACGAGATGTCGGTATGGAAACAAAGTAGATGTGACGAAACATATCAGAATTACGTTGTTTTCCGTAATAATATGTGATTCAGTACATGACTGCCATCATCTCGAAATTTGTTATGTATAAAGGGCGTGTAGACCAATCAACGAATTTCAAATCGTACGCTGTATTCGCTGCGTGAACATTTCATAACACGATACGTATTTACAGTAAGGAGTTAGCACCTCGCCCAACCCCCAAGCTGGAGGACCACACCTTGTCGGCTGTCCGCGACTGCTTATTCAATATATTCACAGCTACCCTCCATACTGGATGCCGTTCCTCCATCCGCAACCTGAGTACGCGCCATGCTGTAGTGACAAGGACACACTTATCACGGGTTCCATAAAATGCGGGGAATTTCTTGACTAGCTGAGAACCGGTTATCTTCTCAAGAAGCACTCTGCTTCTTGGAATAAATAAGTAAATAAACCTTATTCGCTACAGTTACAGACTTAATGTCCAGCACTTATCGGACAACCGAGAAGATAAAACAGGACATTATTTATTCCGTCATACAACACTCAGAATTATGAATTCAATTTCAGTATTCGTCGTCTTCCCTCCCTAAGAATGCACAAAGAGAAGCAAATAAAACAAAACGAAAACATATTCCAACTACACTTACTTACTTACTCCATAGAGCAGAGCCTTCTTGAGAAGCTGACTGGTTTTCAGATAGCAAAGAAATTCCCCGCGTATTATGGAAACCGAAAGTTCACTACCGCATTCACAAGACCTCGCCACCTGTCCTTATCCTAAGCCAGCTCGATCCAGTCCATACCCCCACATTCCTGAAGAACCATCTTACTATTATCCTCCCATTTACGCCTGGGCCTCCCAAGTGGGCTCTTTCCTTCAGGTTTCGCCACCAAAACCCTACTATACTTATGCAATTCGAACCAAAGAAACCCATATTTTCCAAATTAATAATTTATTTTTTTTTAAGTTTGACGATGTCTTCATGTTTGAACCCGAGGGTTCATCTCCAGGAAGAGGGCTGTATAGGCAGTAATGAAATGGTATGTTTTAGATGCATCGGTATAAACATTCTAGTAGGCAGAAGACTGTGTTCAATACTGAGGTCTTCCTAACTTCAATTGCAATTATAATTACAATTGTGTAATTATATTTCAAAGCAAAAAAAAAAACATAATATTCCAACTAATGCCTAGGCCTATATGATCCCTATTCTGCACGTCTCAAGATATCCAGTGATTTTATGTCCCGCGACGTTCCGTCGCCGTGCTCGCACAACTGCACGCAACCTAGGACACGTCACTTCTGTCCATGGCACCACATTTTGTATCCCTCGCATCAATTTAATTCTACCATCCCATCTACAGCTAGACCTCCCAACTGCTCTGCAGCATCGCGCTGTCAAGTCGAAAACTATTTGTATTTATATAGGACATCTGTTGAGTACCCCACGCGTGTTATTCTCCTCGACCAGCCAATATTTCTTTAATGAACCACCCTAAAAATAAGAACTGGAAAGAACATACAATGTAGGTGTCGGTCAATAATGTTCTTCAGTTGACAGTTCTCCTTTTTTGGGTTTCACATTCTCCTCAATACTTGTATCTATTTTCTTCCCTTGTAAGAAAGGTCAGTTTAAACCCTATGAAGCACTAGTAGCATCTTTTTAATTCCGTATTAGAGCCATCAGAAATTAATTTCGGAGCTTAGAGTAAAATAACAAGTCCTACATAAGTGACTGTCACCTGAGGTGTGACGTCATTCAGTCCAGTAATAGCCACCGCTACAACGGACTTCATAGCCCTTGCAATGAACACCTCAAATCTCAGTTACGTCATTTTTTTAAGTACAATAAGAATTCCGATGAAATTTTCTGAGTGTAAAACAAAATGCGGAATTTAACCAGAATGTTTGACCAGACGGTGGCAGAGAATACCGTTTGCGATTTGTGACCTAACAATTGTTAGCAAACATTATCGAAACCGGCAAGTACTTTATACATTAGTAATACAGATTAGCTAAATATGGCCACAAGTAGAGCCCGATTATAACTAAAACTGAAGGTAAAATAAACCTGCCTATAACGTAAAATGTGCCCTGTATCCAAACTATATAAATTGTTCCTACAGCGAAAACAGTAGTGATATGAAACGATAATAAACGGAAATAAACGCAGTATAAAAGCAATTAAAAAGAAAGCGTAAATTGGTGACAACAGTTTAACTGAAAATAGTCAACTTGAATACTTACTTACTTACTTACTTACTTATTTACTTACTCCATGGTGCAGAGTCCTTCTTGAGAAGCTAACTGGTTTGCAGCTAGTCAAGAAATTCCCCGCATTTCACGGCACCCGAAGGTTCATTACCGCACTCACAAGCGTCCGCCACCTGT
>Ga0123355_10010634_pt1 | contig 14131 bp, 12 predicted proteins | sample TergutEmb28metaG_3_FD_89872 | JGI IMG/M metagenome (GOLD analysis project Ga0123355, IMG submission 89872) | Embiratermes neotenicus P1 segment gut microbial communities from Petit-Saut dam, French Guiana - Emb289 P1 | ecosystem: Host-associated > Arthropoda: Insects > Digestive system > Gut ... | reverse complement strand
TGAACTTCCCTCTAATCATAAAGAAATAGCTTATAACTTACTAGACTACCTAGGTATTACAAAAGACAAAGCAGATAGGTCTGTAACTAAACTTTCAGGTGGAGAACAACAAAGAGTAGCTATAGCTAGAGCACTAGCTACAAATGTAGATTTAATACTAGCTGATGAACCTACAGGAAACTTAAATGAAGAGATGGAAACAGAACTTATAGATATTTTTAAGAAATTAGCTAAAGAACATAACAAGTGTGTAATAGTAGTAACACACTCTACTGTTATTGCTGCACAATCAGATGTTAGCTATAGGCTATATAAGGGAAAGTTGAGTTTAGAGCGTGAGTGATTTCTTGAAACAGTTCTCTGATGAGAACTACAATGCTGAAGAGTTCTCTGAAGTGCTTAATGGGCCGACAGGCCTGGATGATCGCGATCCTTTAAGTTCTGGCGAGGAGGTAGATCGCACTGCAGAAAATGCAAGTAAAATACTGGCAGATTTAGTGCCAGATGACCCTGAAGTTTTAAGAGATGACTTTCCTTTGCTAGAAATGGATGCAGGGGGAGAATCCTTGCGAGAGGATCGTCTGGCAGAAGAAGAATTTCCACAGGAAGAAGCTCCGCAAGAAGATTCCCTACCAGATGAGCATTTCTTACAGGATGACTATTTGCAAGAAGAGTCTACTTCAGAAGGTGCCTTCAGAGAAGAAGAGCAGGACACCATAGTTTATCCTGTGATACGAGAAGAGCCTCAAGAAATAACACAGGCACCAAAAAATCCAAGACAAAAGATAGCATCTGCAGCTCACGAAGTAAAAAAAGACAAAAATTATGACAAGAAAAAACTAACAAAGTATGCAGCTATTGCTTTCTCTGTCCTAGCTCTTTCGGCTCTCGCCTTTGGAATCTTTTTTATCACTAACCAAGTACAAGTAAGGGACTTTGTAGGAGTTCAAGTAACAGAAGCTAGAACTTGGGGTATACAAAATAGAATCACTATAGAAGTAAGAGAAGAATATAGCTTAGAAGCTGATTCTGGTATAGTCCTTGCTCAAAACAGAGAAGCAAATTCAAACATATCTAGAGGCTCTGTTCTTGTACTTGAAGTATCAAAAGGTCCTGACATGAATGAAGTCATAGAACTTCCAGATTTTGAGAGCATGACTACTCAAGAAGTAAGGGAGTGGAGACAAGAGATTCAAGCACTTAACGTAAATATCAATGAAGAATACTCAGATGACATTGATAGAGGAGAGTTCATAAGACTTGAGTTTACCAGCCAAGATGTTACAGAAGAAAACTACACAAGAGCAGATGGTCTGCTGATATATATGTCTAGAGGAAAACAAGTCTTCGAGGCAAATATAGTAGTTCCAAACTTCAGAGATGAACCACTATCTAGAGCACAAGAATGGGCAAGAGAACATGGAATAGAGCTAAAAACAGAAGAAGCACCACACACAAGCATAGAAGCTGGAAATATCACAGGGCAAAGCGTTGATGCAGGACAGAGAGTTGCAAGAGAAAGTGAACTAACTATAACCCTATCCCAAGGACCGGCAACTACAGTTCCTAACTTTGCAAATATCTCTTCAGAACTTGCCCTAGAAATTCCAAATCTAGAAGTCACTGTACAAAGAAGATATAGTACCTCTGTCTCCTTTGGAGGACTCATATCACAATCAGTAAATGCAGGAACAGAGCTTGTTGGAGAAAACAAAGCAGTAACTGTGGTCTATTCTCTCGGTAGACCCTACATAGATAACCTACTCGGAGAATCTGAAAGTGTATTGGCTGAATATTTCTATAACTTTACCTCTCAAGGAGCAAACATCTCTTATCAGATCTTCTACGTTGACGGATATGAACCAAAAGGAAGTATAGTACGCATGTCTCGATATGCTCAGTTCTTAGGCATGAATGACCATGTTCGCATTGATGTGAGTCGGGGCAATAGGACTCCTCCTGTTGTGCTAGAAGCTGATGGGGAATAGAGAGCAAGCAGATAAGTGTAAGTAGGGCGCAACATAAGCACTTCGAAGGGCATGTCTTAGATTAAAGGGCATGCCCTTTTGAATTTGCTACACTGATGTGCATGGAATCACTCTTTCAGCGCATGCACACATACTCACTTCGCTACGAGCTCTTTGAGAAGGACTCTCCACTTTTACTGATGTTATCAGGGGGCGGTGATTCGGTTGCCTTGTTGCATCTGCTTGCAGACTCACAATATTCAGAGTTTAAGACTGACTATAACCTTAGTGTCATGCACGTCAATCATCAATTAAGAGGGGAAGATGCTGACGCAGACGAAGCCTTTGTAATTCGGGTCTGCCAGCAACTCGGGGTAGCTATTGAGGTGCGGCACATTGATGTTGCAAGATACGCCCAAAGGCGCAAGCTGAACTTGGAAGATGCTGGTCGCATTTTGCGCTATCGTGAAGCAGAAGCTTATCTAGATGAACTCTGTGAGCTAAGGCAAGAACCTAAAGACAAAGGTCGAATTCTTACAGCACACACTCGTGACGATCGCGTTGAAAATTTCTTTGTACGCGCTATCTATGGCTCAGGTTTAGGTGGACTTGCTGGTATGGCAGCTAAACGCGGACGTATTGTAAGGCCGTTGCTAGATATTGATCGTGCAGAATTGCGCGACTGGCTAATCACAGAGGGACATGCCTGGCGTGAAGACTCCAGCAATGAGGATACCAGTCGAACCCGTGCCTTTATTCGTGCACACATTGTGCCAGAAGCAGAAAAATTGCGCCCTAACTTTAGGGAAAATCTTGCAAGGACGATGGATTTCGTTGCGGATGACGATAGCTTGCTGTCAGGCATGGCGTTAAGTTTTGCACAAGACTTTTGCTTAGAGCGCAATGAAAGTGAAAGTATTGTTCTCGATGCACGTCTTATGTTGACACTTGATCCCATAATGGCGCGTCGTGTTATTCGCTGTGCTATCACAGAGACCTTTGAAGACGCGTCACGTCTTGACGCGTCACATGTAATGGCGATATTGGAGGGACTGGACGAGCTCCGCCGCCTTGTTGATGGGGGGGAGAAGTTGCCGCCCAGAAAACTTCTTTTTTCGCGAGATATTCCCCCTGCTCTGCGAGTTAAGATTAATTGCGCTACAATTGAGGTTGCTCGGATTCAAAGTTAGCTGTGGCTTTTTGGGCTGGTAGAGCCTAAGTGCTGCTGTGCTACTCGCTGCTTTGTAGCAGCAATTCCCACTGAACTGCACCAAAGATAGTATTTGATTTGTATGAGAGGTTGAGGCTTTTAATATGAACAATGAGACCAGTGTGACTGCAATACATCCCGATGTTGAAAGGATGCTGGTAAGCGAAGAGCAATTGCGTCAGCGCAATATAGAGCTAGGCGCTGCCATTTCGCGCGATTATGCTGATAGAGAAGTCCTCATTGTGGGCGTGTTAAAGGGTGCAGCATGGTTTGTTTCTGACCTCACACGTCAACTGACCTGCGATTTTACCGTTGATTATATGGCAGTATCTAGTTATGGAGCGGCGCATAAATCTTCCGGTGTTGTGCGTATCTTAAAAGATCTTGAGGTGCCTCTGGAGGGACGTCATGTTCTTATTGCAGAGGACATTCTTGATACGGGCTTGACTCTCAAATATCTGATTCGCAATTTTCTTGCTCGCGGTGCTGCAAGTGTTGAAATTGCAGCCTGTGTTGTGAAAGAGGGTGCGCAAGAAGAGAAGATCGATGTTCGCTATGAGGGCTTTGTATTGCCCAATGAGTTTGTTGTGGGATACGGGCTTGACTATGCTGAGCGCTATCGTGGATTGCCCTATATTGGAGTATTGAGTCCTAGAGTATATGAAGATGCCTAGATTCTTCTGTGTCGATGTAGTATCGATGTGGGATTTTCATAGGGCAAAACAATAGATTTTGGATAGAATAGATAGATGTGCGATAGACGACCTAAGTCTAAAGACTTGCAGATAAAAAATTATTGACATAAGAGTAGGTAGGTAGTTGTGGCCAATATTAAGCCAAATCCAAAGCAAAAACCAAAACAAAAGCAGCAAGACCCAAAGGTAAGTCGAAGAAATCTTTTAATTTATGGCCTAGCGGGTCTGGTCTTGGTGTGGTTTGTATCAGTGCAAGTAGGAAACACTCTTATAAGCGGGGATGAACCAACAGAGTTCTCTACAGCCGAATTTAGAGCACTTGCAGAAGAAGGTCTTGTTAACGACGTAGACATTTTCATCAATGACAACAATCGTCTTGCTGGGAAGTACTGGGAAGACAGTGATGAGATGAAGGCAGATCTCGAAAGGGATGAGCCACAGGATTATAACGAGTTTACTTCGGTCTGGCCAGGTGATGGCTTTGATGACTTTGCTCGAGAGAACAATATTGAAAGTTGGAATGTTGACACTACAGAGGTGTTTGCCTGGGGAACCATCCTCATGAGCTTCCTGCCTTTGCTGATAATCATTGGTCTAATATTCTTCTTCTTCACTCGTATGACCGGTGGCGGCCAGGGTGGTGTTATGGGCTTTGGCAAGGCTAAGGCTAAAAAGACTGACAAAGAAAAGCAAACAGTGACTTTCAAGGATGTTGCTGGCTGTGATGAAGCCCTGCAAGAACTGGCAGAAGTGCGTGACTTCCTGGCTGACCCAAAACGTTTTGAAAAAATGGGAGCACGTATCCCTAAGGGTGTGCTGTTAGTAGGTCCTCCTGGTACAGGTAAAACCCTGCTTGCGCGTGCAGTTGCAGGTGAAGCAGATGTACCTTACTTCACAATCTCTGGTTCAGATTTTGTGGAAATGTTTGTTGGTGTTGGTGCGAGTCGTGTTCGTGACCTGTTTGAGCAGGCAAAAGCTGAAGCACCAGCGATCATCTTTATTGATGAAATCGATGCTGTAGGTCGCCAACGTGGTGCAGGCCTAGGTGGCGGTCACGATGAGCGTGAACAAACTCTGAACGCGTTGCTGGTAGAGATGGACGGCTTTGAGATGCAAGACAATGTGATTTTGCTTGCAGCTACCAATCGTCCTGATGTGCTAGATCCGGCACTGCTACGCCCTGGACGCTTTGACCGTCAGGTAATCGTAGATCGCCCTGACTTGAAGGGCCGTGAGGCAATACTGAAGGTGCACGCAAAGAACAAGCCTTTGGCAGAAGGCGTTGACCTAAGTGTCATTGCGCGTCGTACTCCTGGGTATACGGGTGCCGACCTGCAGAACCTGCTAAATGAAGCAGCTTTGCTCGCCGCACGTGGCAACAAAGAAGCCATTGAGATGTCTGACGTTGAAGAGGGCATTGATCGCGTACTGATGGGTCCAGAGCGCAAGAGCCGTCTTATCTCTGAAAAAGAAAAGCTAACTATTGCTTATCATGAGGCAGGACATGCGATTGTGGGACACTATACTCCTCACAGTGATCCGGTGCATAAGGTGACCATCATTCCGCGTGGTGGCTCGCTCGGTTCGACTTGGCAACTACCTACAGAAGACAGATTCCTAAAGTCGAAGAAGGAAATGCTTGACGACATTGCCGTTCTTCTATCGGGACGTGCTGCAGAAGAGATTACTTCTGGTGATGTTACAACAGGTGCGTCTAATGATATTGAGCGCGCGACAAAGATTGCAAAGAGCATGGTTATGCGCTTTGGCATGAGTGACGTACTGGGTCCGCAATGCTTTGGTGAAGAGCCAGAGAATGTTTTCCTAGGTCGCGACTTCTCTAAGGGTAATGACCACTGTGAAGAAACTGCGGCAACCATTGACCGTGAGGTTGCACGCATAATCAAAGATGGGCATGAGCGCGCCTATGAAATCCTCAAGCGTGAGCATGATATGTTGATGCTCATGGGTGAAGAGCTCATGAAAAATGAAACTCTGGAAGGCGAAGAGCTTGACAAGGTTTTCGCTACAGGGACTATAAAGGTTCAGAGGGAAACTCTTGTGCCAGAAGCTGATTCAGCTGAAGATAAGGCTGTAGAACCAGCAACAGCAGAGCAAGATGCTAGTGATACCGCCAGTGACGAGATATCTCTTGGATCAAAATAAGATTGAGCAAGGTGTACGTCTGATACTGGAAGGTATTGGAGAAGACATCAACCGCGAAGGTCTTATTGACACACCAAAGCGTGTGGCATCAATGTATGCAGAGATTTGTTCTGGCCTGCATGAAGACCCTGCAGAACACTTCAAAGTAACTTTTGGCGAGCACCATCAAGAGATGGTGCTCGTGCGTGATATTCCTCTTTATTCAATGTGCGAACATCATCTGGCACCTTTTATTGGAAAGGCGCACGTTGCCTATATTCCTGGTGACAGTGGTCAGATTTGTGGACTCTCAAAACTTGCCCGCGTTATTGAGGTTTTTGCACGCAGATTACAGGTGCAAGAACGTCTCACCTCACAAATAGCAGAGAGCATCGTTACCCACCTAGAGCCTTTGGGTGTGATTGTGGTAATAGAGGCAGAGCATCTCTGTATGTCCATGCGCGGAGTGCGCAAACCAGGGGCAGAAACCATCACCTCCGCAGTTCGTGGAATCTTCCGCGATGACTCAAAGACGCGCGCAGAGGCACTGGCACTCATTCATCGCTAATTAAGTAAAGCAGGTATCCCTATGGACGCTACTAATACCACAATAGAATCTGATGCTGCTACTGCCTGTCAGGCAGAGGATGGGGCAAGCAAAGGCAGCAGTGTGCAAATAATGGGCATTCTTAACGTCACGCCTGATTCCTTCTCTGATGGAGGTCTTTATACTTGCCCTAATAAGGCACTAAATTTTGCTCAGAACCTAATCGCTGCAGGTGCTAGTATTATTGATGTTGGGGGCGAATCGTCTCGTCCAGGAGCAGAGCCTGTTTCTGTCGAAGAAGAACTTGCGCGTGTACTGCCTGTTATTGAGGGACTGTCCAAATATCTTCAATTTCAATCCTTAGAAGAGAAGGTGCGCATCTCAATAGACAGCTACCATCCTGAGGTAGCGGCTGCAGCTTGCAAAGCAGGTGCTAGCATCATTAATGACATCTCAGGTTTCCGCGACTCTGAAATGATTGAAGTTGCTGTTGCTGCAGAAGTAGACTGTGTGCTTATGCACATGGCAGGGGAGCCTCGCACCATGCAAAACGACCCTTTTTATGTGGATGTAGCAGAGGAGGTCTGTGACTATCTGCTAGAGGGTGCCCAACGCTTGCGAGAGGCAGGCATTCCTGCACATCGTATATTTCTTGATCCTGGATTTGGATTTGGAAAAATGCAGAATCATAACTTCGAACTTTTCTTGCACATGGATATACTTGCACGACGCGTGCACGACGAAGGTTATAGGCTGCTAGCAGGCATATCACGCAAATCTTTCATAGCTAACATTTTTGGAATTGATGATGCCTGTGCTCGCGATGAAGCTTCGGCAGAACTTGCGGCAGCTCTTGTAGCAGGTGGTGCAAATGTAGTTCGCGCTCACAATCCCGAATTGACGAAGGCTGCCCTTGCAAAAATGACTTCGGAAAGTGCCTATATTGCTCTGGGTTCGAACTTAGGTGGTCCGATAGTTAACATTGCAAAGGCGCTCTGCTTGCTAGATGAGCTTCCTCTAACGCAGGTGAAAGAGATTGCCAGTCCTGTGATGAGTGAACCTGCTTATGATGCAGACCAAATGTCCTTCACTAACACGGTGTGTCGCGTTGAGACAAAACTAGGCCCCTTAGCCCTCTTTGCTTATATGCAGGCAATTGAGGTCGACATGGGACGTGAGAAAACACGGGTAAATGGCCCTCGAGTCATTGATTTGGATTTATTGAGTTACGGTGACCATATTATTGACCTTCCTGATCTTACTGTTCCGCATCCGCGCATGAATGAACGTACCTTTGTTTTGGAACCTCTACAAGAAATCGCTCCAGATTTTGTTCTTCCTGGTGGCCTGCCGCTTGAGCCCGCATCAAAAATATATGGCGCTATTACTGCTCGTATTCCGCTTAATTTGCTGCAATCTGAAATTGAACAAAAGAAGCAACGAAGTCAGCGCATTGCAGAGCGTGAGCGCAAGGATAAGCAAGATCCCTATGACTGGAGCAATTGGGATAATTGGAGCAAAAATAGCTAGCCTAGACGCTTGGGAGTGGGCTAAACTAGACAACTTAACCATCGAGATTGATATTTACAGGGCTTAGTTATGCCTGCAAAGCATAGAGGAGACTTTCATGAGTACGCAGAGTTCTACTAAAAAGCAGTTCACTACACCTGATTTCTTTGCCTATAAAGAAGCAAAAAAGCGCATTGTTATGTGTACAGCTTATGACTATACACAGGCAAGATTGGTTGAGGCAGCAGGTGCTGACGTGCTTTTAGTGGGAGATTCACTAGGCATGACAACGCTAGGATATGACAGCACTTTGCCCGTAACTATGGATGATATGTTGCGCGCAACAGCATCAGTCACTAGGGGTGCACCTAGTAGCTACGTCGTGGCAGACATGCCCTTTATGAGTTATCAATCTTCACAGCAAGAAGGTATGCGCAATGCAGCAGCGCTTATTGCGCAGGGTGGAGCATCAGCACTGAAGGTTGAAGGAGCCTCTCTTGAGGCGCTAGCCTTTATTGAGGCACTTGTTGCAGCAGGCATTCCTGTTGTGGGGCATCTGGGCCTTACTCCTCAATCAATTAACGCCTTAGGTACTTATCGTACGCAGGCAAAGGAAGTCGAAGAGGTCATCAGGCTTATGATGGATGCACATGGCCTTATGACGGCAGGTGTTTGCGCCATTGTACTAGAATGCGTGCCAACAGAGGTTGCTCAAGAACTTAGTGACATGCACATGCTGCCGATTATTGGTATTGGGTCTGGTGTGCACTGTGATGGGGAAGTGCAGGTATTTCATGACCTGTTGGGCTTAAGTGACTTTAAGCCTCGTCATGCAAAGCGATATATTGATGGCGCTGGCACTTTAGACAAAGCTCTAAAGGAGTATGTCCAGGACGTCCGCAATAGCAAATTTCCAACCAAGACACAATCAAGCAGTATCGACCAGAATATTATCGATGATGCCGCCTCCATTTTCGTAGAACACCTGATAGAAAAAGTAGAAGAGATGGGCGGTAGCGCTGAGTTCATCCAAGATGATGCGTCGCTTGATTTGGATCCAGACTTTGAAGCTGTACCAGAGGACTCCAGCAGATTCTTTAATGGAGGGTCTCGTGCTCATCTCAACTGATGAGTTAGCTGGCATCACTGATATTGGTACCTTAGGCTTTGTGCCAACGATGGGTGCTCTGCACGCAGGACATGCTTCTTTAATCAAGGTCTCTGTTCGTCAGTGTGATGTGACAGTCGTGTCTGTTTTCGTAAACCCTGCACAATTCGGAGAGGGCGAAGACCTTGATCGTTACCCTCGTACTCTTGAAGCAGATATCTCAATTGCGAAAGAGGCAGGGGCAGACTACGTTTATGCCCCAACAATTGAGGAAGTATATCCCCACTACCCAGCACTTTCTCTTGCGGGAGAAGAGCTTGAACCAGGACTATTGGCTCGAAACTGGGAGGGAAAATTGCGCCCAGGTCACTTTGAGGGTGTTGTAGCAGTAGTGAAAAGACTTTTTGACTTAGTTCAGCCGGATTATGCTTATTTTGGTGAAAAAGACTTTCAGCAGTTGCGTGTACTGGAGGATATGGTTGCAAGACTGCAATTGCCTGTAGAGATTAGGCCTTGCTTCACTATGCGAGATGCTGATGGCATAGCCCTGTCAAGCAGAAATCGCTATTTAAGTGCAGAAGAGCGCGAGCAGGCAAGAAGTATACCTACTGCCTTGATGGCGATGCGTGATGCCTTTAAAGAAGGTGAGACTGGTACAAACAAGCTTCTAAATTTGGCTCAAGACGTGCTGGATGAGAGCATACAGCTAGACTATCTGGCAATCGTTGATGAGCTCACCCTAGAGCCTATAGAGCGACTCACAGAAGGATGCGATCGACAGGCACGAGCCATCTTTGCAGGAAGAGTCGCTTCGACTCGACTTATAGATAATCTCCCTTTTAATTCTTAACCTCTTGCTGACAACATTATGCATTTGAAAGGTTGTCAGTAATTTTGTCTTATAAACCATTAAGTTCCTATAAGCCACAAATTAAAGCTCCCCTTTAGACACGCAGTCTAAAGGGGAGCTGGCGGAATATCGAATCCTAAGTGCTTTTAACCTTTTTTCTTAGTAGCAATGAAGAAGGCTGCTCCTCCAGATGCAATGAGCCCTGCTAGTACTGCCAATAAAGGAAGCCAGCCAATTTGCAGCGAATCATCGACATCTTCTTCAACGGTGTCCACTGCAGTTTCTGCACCATCTTCTGGCGCATCATAATCAATATCAGATTCGCCCTCATACAATTCGCCCTCGTATAATTCGTCTGAGATAGCTTCAATAGCTTCAGTTTCGTCACCTGCACCTTCTTCATCGTTGCTGACTTCAGCAGCATTAGCTGTAGCGACAATCACGGGCGATAAAAGGCTAGGAACATCTGCTTGTACAGCAAAGAGTCCACCTATAGTAAATAGCGTCAGTGCAAGCACAAACACACTGCCTTTTTGAATCCTCATGAATTTCCCCATTTCTATTTCGTAATTTTTTATAATGCTAATTATCAAAATCTGAGCACAATTCTACCATGCGTCAAGTAACCAAGGTAAGGTCAAGGCTTAACGACTGCTTCTAATCCTTTTTCTGATTCTTGAAGGGCTTGGTTGCTTTTTATCTACCTTTGCGCCTAGTTGAGATATGCGTTCAAAATCGGGGGTAGGAGGTATGGGTAAGTATACGTTAAAGCAGCTACCGTACTCTGGCGGGGGAGCATCAGAATGTTCGTCAGGCAACCTTACTTCGTCTGCTCCAAAGCGCGCATCGATAGCGCCACCATGGGATTTTACGATTGCCTTAACAATGGACAAACCTAGTCCGCTACCACCTGTTTTTCGATCGCGGCTATACTGCTGCCTATTAAAGCGGTCAAATATTTGAACACGCTTACTGGCGGGGATACCTGGCCCATCATCATATACTGACAAGCAAGCAAATTGCTCAACATCTGCAAGATGCTCTTCGTGTACCAGGGGACCCAACTCATGTCTCTGAGCAGTGCTGTACTCTATCCAGACGTGTCCGCCTTCACCTACAGCACGGGAGGCATTGTCCATTAGGTTTACCACAACCTGCTGGATGCGATCGATGTCACCCAGGATTTCTTCGGGTTCCCCGTAGGTTTCGAAATGCACATTACGTACATCGATGATGTGGTCTAGAGTTGCTTCGGCACGCTCGACTGCTGTTCCAAGGCTAAAGCGCGATAGTTTGATTTCGCCCGTTCCGCCTTCAATGCGCTGCAGAGTCAGAAGGTCATTGGCAAGTCGTGTGAGGCGAGCAGACTCAGAAATAATCATATTAAGAAAGCGCACACGGTCTTCCTCTTCCATGTCGCCTTCCAGCAATGTTTCTGCAGCACCACGTATGGAGGTGAGAGGAGTACGCAGCTCATGTGACACGTCACTGATGAAGCCTGATTCCCTCTGGTCCTCAGTTCGCACATCACCTAAAGCGGATTCACCTTCGTCTGCCATGCGATTAATCTGCTCTGAAAGACCTCGCAATTCCGTAATGTTTGACCCCCAGGTACGCGCGGATTTATTTCCGCGATTGTATTCTCGTACCTTCTCGGTCATAGAGGCAACATCGCGCTCAATTGCTGTTGTTGTTTTACTGGTCATAAGCCAAGTGATACTGGCAACAGCAACACTGATGAAAAAGACATAGATGACATTTTCATAATTGCCCGTAAAAAAGGACATTGATCCTGCACCTAGAGCTGTGGCAAAGGTTGAGAAAAGGCCAATAGTGCGCGCATGACGCTCTATGCGGGATTTTATAGAATTGCGCGAACTAGACATTTAGGAATAACTTTAAGAATCTGCCTTAAAGCGATAACCATAGCCTCGTACTGTTTCGATAACATGCGAGTCAAGGCCAGCAGCTTCTAATTTATCGCGCAAACGCTTTACATGGGTATCTACCGTCTTTGTTTCGACTAGATATTCCCAGCCCCAGGCATCGCGCAGCAGTTGTTCACGCGACAGAACTTTCCCGGCGCGCTGCATAAGGCAACTAAGCAGTTCAAATTCGCGCGGAGTAAGGTCAATAGACCCATTTTCACAAGATGCATGATGGGCAGACTGGTCTAAGGTGATACCTGCAACGGTAATGGTATTTGAGCCATCGCTACCACCCTCGAAGGAGCTACGGCGTAGAAGTGCCTTGACGCGAGCAGTTAACTCGCGCACACCGAAGGGTTTAGTTAGGTAGTCATCGCCACCAATCTCTAGGCCGACAACCTTATCGATTTCGGTATCGCGTGCAGAGAGAAATAGTACGGGGACGTTGGACGTGGTTCGCAGCTTCTTGCATACTTCGTAGCCATTGATATCGGGCATCATGATGTCTAGGATGACCAGCGAAAAGTCACCATCTGCAAAAAGTTCTAGAGCTGTGGCACCGTCATGTGCGACCGTGACATCATAGCCCTCTTTTTTCAAGTTATATTGAACAAATTCCGTAATCGAGGCCTCATCATCAACGATAAGAATCTTGTATTGAGCATCAGACATAATTTAAATCCTTTCCCTGTTGTAGAAGATGATACCATTAATGATTGTATGCTTTAGTTTTGAAGCTATCTGTTAAACAATCTTTGTTTTACTCGAGAGGATATTTGAAAAGTGCGTGAAAAACTTATTCACATATTGGATTCCTATAAGGCTCTGGCAGAAAAGATGGGTGACCCAGATATTCTGGCAAATCAGGCAGAGTATACTCGTCTGGCAAAGGAACATCGCCAGCAGACTCCCTTGGCGGAGCTTGCCCAGGAATATGTCAAAGTGGTCGATGAGCGTGACGCTGCAAAGCAGATGCTCAATGAAGAAAGTGACCCTGATTTGAAAGAAATGGCTTCTGAGGAGCTGCGTGAGCTTAATGCGCGCGAAGAAACTTTGTCCGAAGAAATCAAATTCATGCTAATCCCTCAAGACCCTAACGATGAAAAGGATATTATCGTTGAAATACGCGGTGGAGCCGGTGGGGATGAGGCAAATATTTTTGCTGGAGACTTATACCGCATGTACACACGTTTTTGCGAGGCTCAGCGCTGGAAAGTCAGCGAGATTGATTCAAGTGCCTCAGATTCGGGCGGCTTTAAAGAGGTGTCCTTCCGCGTTAAGGGGGATCGCGTTTATTCTGTTATGAAGTTTGAATCTGGTGTTCATCGCGTTCAACGTGTTCCAAAGACTGAATCGCAGGGACGTATTCACACTTCAACTGCTACAGTTGCCGTGTTGCCAGAGGTTGAAGATGTAGAAGTCGAGATAAATCCCAATGACTTGCGCATTGATGTATACCGTTCCAGCGGACCAGGTGGACAGAGCGTTAATACGACAGATTCAGCAGTGCGCATTACCCATGAGCCAACGGGATTAGTGGTGCAATCTCAGAACCAAAAGTCACAACTTCAAAACAGGGAAGCCGCCATGCGCGTACTGCGCGCACGTCTCTATGAGCAAGAACTGGCACGTCAGCAGGCAGAATTGGGGGAAGAGCGCCGCGCCCAGATTGGATCAGGAGATCGCAGCGAAAAGATTCGCACTTATAACGGTCCGCAAGACCGTGTAACAGACCACCGCATAGGATGGAGCGGCTCTTACAACGCCATTCTAAATGGTGGGGAGTTGAAGGAAATTACTGATGCGCTAATAGCAGCAGATAGAGCCGAAAGACTAGCCAGAGCGCACTAGACATCCAATCTCCGCACCGATTTACAAAAATGAAATGGACACGTAACTTCAAGGACACAAATATAGTGAGCGAACATCGCTTGCGAATGTTCTGGCGAACGGAATGCAGTGAAGCCGAAGGCAACGCTGCGCTTTCATTTTCATAAATCAGCACAAACCTTGAATGTCTAGTGCACTCTAATGTTCCATATGTTCTGACGCTTGACTGGATGTAACAAAAGCTGCTTGCTTTAATGCGATTTCACGCCTGATTGGTGATATACTGAAGAGTCCTAGGGAAACGCAAATCGAAGACTTTGGGTTCCGTATGAAGAAGGGGGA
>Ga0123355_10010633_pt1 | contig 14133 bp, 4 predicted proteins | sample TergutEmb28metaG_3_FD_89872 | JGI IMG/M metagenome (GOLD analysis project Ga0123355, IMG submission 89872) | Embiratermes neotenicus P1 segment gut microbial communities from Petit-Saut dam, French Guiana - Emb289 P1 | ecosystem: Host-associated > Arthropoda: Insects > Digestive system > Gut ... | reverse complement strand
ATTTATCTCAGTAATTAAGCAACTTGATGCACAAAATTTTTGTTTTACAATAAGTTTATTTCATGCCTCTACATGTTTCGAGCACATGTGCTCGAAACATGTAGAGGCATGAAGTACACTTATTGTAAAACAAAAATTTTGTGCATCAAGTTGCTTAATTACTGAGATAAAAAACTGTTGTGTTGACATTAAAATTATTTAAAGCGGGTTGTAGTTAAAATACAGTCACAATATAATTAAAAGGCAGTTGCATAAAGCGTGAGTGTAAGAAGAAAGAACCGAAAACATAGATGTTTGGACACAAAATATAATTTCATTCTGTATTTAATTACGCTGTACCCAACTACATTCTAATTATTTTCCGACTGTATTTTAACTACAAACTGATTTTAATAATTTCAATAACTGTAAACACAACAGTTGTAATCACATGAGACAATCCTAAATTGAAACATTGCTGCATTTGACTCCGTGAAGGTGGCTACAAATGTCTGGCCGACGCAAGCTGGAGGTTTGACTACCAATAAACAGGAGTACTGTATAACATGTTGGTTTTGTTCGCTTGTTAATACAAAATAGTTGTATTGCAACTGTAAAATATTAAAAAACTCTACGATTTCTATTTCATATTACAAATTCAAATTCAAAACTAATTTATTGTGCACCTAAATTTACTTAAATTATGGTTTATTATCTGTATCAGATTACCTTTGTTTAGTCTATACAATTCGCTGTTCATGGCGGACGGACGTTAAGGAATGATATTATACACCGATTGAGTCATGCCTTATAATGTACTGAACGAAACCAAAACATGCTGTGTGATGGAAAGAAACTTATCACATTTGACTAATAAACGATAACAATATTCTTAGTAACCAAATCACTGAATAATGATACAGAAAAAAAACACGCCTTAGGTGCTTAAATTTATTTATTTATCGTAAAGAAACATTAGGCCATTTTGTAGGAATTATTGTTACAGCCACCATTAGCTGCTGTGCCTAAGCCTATACGGTTCAACAGTAAATTGCACTCTAGAACAGACCATGAAGGTCCAGAGAAAAGGTAGTTCTACTTTTTCTTTAGCCTCGGCTGGAGATGGGGGGGGGGGGGTGTACAACGCCACTCCTCGACCGCTTTAGTCCCCTGAGAGGGACCCGGTACCCATTGTACAGAAGGGTGGTTGGGCTCCTGGGCCGGTCCGGTCGAGTGCCTGTGCAGTACACTAACACTAAAATATTTCCACTGTTTCGCCATATGTTTTGGCAACTTCTGCACCTCGGTTTATATTAAAAAAAACAGTTGCGAGATTCAGTTTCCAGGCATGACTTCTACAGTTCTAACTTGTGGTTCGAATTCCCGCTTGTTGCAATGATACGTATTACGTAAGATCTTCCGCAGTGTCTTCATTGTACCCAAAATATTTTACTCCATACTTTGCGATAACTTGAGTAAATCCATTTAGATTATTCCATTACTCGTATTTGGTTTTCGTCAATGTCGAAAGTAAAGCAGCAACATGCTTGCTATTATGCCGAATACTGGACATTTATTCTCTTTGCTAGAAGCATAATGACACACTTGATAATATTTACTCGTCACCAAATATTATTCGGGTGATGAGATCGGGAGGAATGAGAAGGCCTGGCATCTGGCACATATGCGAAAAGATAAGTAAAGGGCACCCTTGTACAGGAACTGAGGTTCTGTACAGGTCGTACGGCCCACAGGGGGAGTAGAGGTATAGTTCTACTCTTTCTTGACCACGGCACTAAAAGGGGGTGAGAGGTACATATGAGAAATAAAGGAAAATGTGTGTAAAGTCATAGGAAAGGAACAAGAAGGAACGGAACCGCATGGGAAGAAGAAAGTGTAGATAATATGATAATATTACAATGAATCTTAAAGAAACAAGATGGAAGCGTGTGGACTGGATCCATCTAGCTCAGGATCGTCACAAACGCTTGCTTTTTATGAACATGGTAATGAGCTGTCGGGTTTCGCAGTACATGGGGAATTTTTTGGTTAGATGAAAAACTAATAGATTTTTAAAACAGACTTTTCTCCAAGGGATGGTTACTAAGGCAGTTAGTTAAACAATCAGGTAGCTGTAGAATCCTATGTGCATTAACCGTTGAACATAATTATTTAGTTAAAATTGTTACAATTTATCTAATACTTCATAGCGGCAAATCCCACCTTCGACATGTATAAGGAATTAATAATAATAAATTCGGAAACCAACACAATTTTGAAGTGACAATAGTTGTACTGTATCAACAGATTTAAAGCTTTACCGATCAGCAGCACCGACAGATTACCGCTGTGAGACACATGATAATATCTTAGATTGAATCAAGTCGTCTTCACAGAGAGATGCTACAAACTAAGACAGAAAATTTCCCTGAACGGGTCCACATTTTCTCCGAATATTAATAAAGTGCACACAGAAAGCTCATGTTTCTTCTCCGTATAGTAGCTTTCTTAATTTTATGTCTAAATATTTAGAGTACCTAATCTATTTAATCCTAAAGGTGCCATTTGAAATACTTGTTTTACATTCACAAGCGCATATGACGTTCTATAAAATAAAGATTAAAAATGTTGCTTGATACTATGACTAATTAACTCCAGGAAGAAGAATTTTTCTTGAGAACCCATTAGTTCCTTAGTCAGTCAAGAAATTTGCCGCACTTTGTGCAACAGGAAGGTTCATTGCCATGATCACAAGAGACTGCACTTGTCCCTAGCCTGAGAAAAATCAACCCAGTCCACCTTTTTTCCAACCGATTCATTTATAATCCATTCTAATATTATCCTCTATCTACGCTTAGGTTTTCCAAGTGGTTCCTTCCGGTTCACCCATAAAAACCCTCGACGTGCCTCTCCTCTCCTTCAAAAACGCCACATTTGCCGTCCATCTCATTCTTCTTGATTTGCTCATCCATAAAATATTTGGTTTTGAAACTGTGATAGATAAACAGACTAAGAAATTACAATAGTTTTATAAGAAATAAAACTTTTATCGCCAAGTGATTAAACTTTTGTCCTGGAACAGTCGAGTAATGTGCGAATAAACTGTACCTTAGAAAGTATCTGTTTGATTAGTATTGTTATTGTCTTTGCATAATATTGGAATAATTTTTAAGTACTTTGAACATAAATTTCTCTCGTGATTTTAGTTTATACTGCCGATAATTTCAATTGCTCTCTCGGTATGCAAAAGTAAAGCTACTTTCATTTAGTACATACTTTCATTGTTACATAAATACAGAAGAGTGTACACAAAGTAGGGAACGGAATAAACAGATCGTTTCCTTGTGCTCTAAATTCTGAAAGCTGCCTTCTCTTTCTCCCTGTGTATTCCCATCAATATAACTGTCATCCAATATGCTAGCTGTAGGAGTATGAACTCAGCCTCTGGGGGTAAAACTTACATTTCATTTTTCATATAGTCTCTTTCCACTTGTTCTGCTTCGATTCTGAACACTTCACTACCTCCGAATAAAATAATATAGTCATCTTCAAACAAAGTGAAACGGCTTCTCTCAATGCACAACTTCTTTGTTTGCACAAAAATGTTCATAAGTGTCAACAGGAGGCCAAGGCTGGACTGTTGGATGCTTGATTCAAATTATGAGAGGCACACCCTTATACAACTGCCTTAATGCTGATGAGTTATTGTGTCGAAGTTAAGATGGTACAGAACAATACTACTGTTGTCAGTCTCTCTACTTTGTTTGGTCTGATAACGTCACAATTGACCTTAAGAGTGACCGTACAATTTCACCACACACCGACAAAATGTGTGACAAATTCTAGCAGTAGCAAATACTAAATGCCCCAGAATACACGGGGCGTGACCTTGGATTTTATATCCAAAATCTTCAGGATGCCTGGGGTTTCTTATGCTTACGTATCGTCGCCATTCTGTTTAGTTGGCAGATCCGGACAGAGACCTACATTTCGGGACATCTAGCACAGAAAACATGTCGACCATTTCTTAGAACTCCAAATGCGACAGAATTCATGAAAATAGCTTCTCATAGGCAGGAGTCAGCATTTCTAATACTTATTAAGATCTAAGTTCATGCATTAGTAACCTTTCGTTGACAATACTGTAATACGTAACAACAGACATCTTCAATCCATAAGCTAAAGTAGAGGTTAAGGTGCTAAGACCCAAAAACAGAGCTCACAATTTGCCGAAAAAAATCCTGGGCATAAGCTTAAACATTCTTCCCACTCTTCGGAGTTACTTAAATTCGTCGGTCATAATTTTATAAATTTCATTTCCTAAATTTTGTCATAAAAAATTATATATATATATACATATATATATATTGATAAGTATATCACCCCAAAATACTGATGTTGGTTGTGTGTCGACATCACAAGTTTCAATAGTCAACACCATGACGGAAAATTTCGCGGTTTGCCATACACTGGCTATCGGTTCATGCCAAAGTCACAAATGTTATATCATACTCACATCATTGATTCAACAGTTCGACGTGAGGAAAGGACATGTTCACCGACATAAAACGGTTACGAAGTTTCACACAACTCACGAAGCACGTGCGATAAGTAATGCACGTATGTTAGCAAGAATTCCTGATGAAACTGGACCATTCGCTTTAATTGGATGAAGGTGGGAGAATTAACTTTTTAAAGCCTAACTGTTACTAAACGTACCACAACGTTTAACATTCAGAGGTTCTGCATTCTGCCCACAATGTATTTACACGTATTTTATGGATTTAAGAAAAATAGAGATTATTTCTCTATACACTATTAAACTTATCGGTGTGTATAACCGAGACAGAGAGTGTTTACTGCGCGGTACGGACTGGGTCTTTAAATGCGATAGATCCACTTCGTCTTTAAAGGGATAACATTTAAATGGATTAAGGAGACAGTGCTTGAAGTTGTGCAACGTATTTATCTAAAGATTTTCTTCTGGGTCATTACATCATGTAGAATTCTAGATTCATTCACGCGTTTTGGAGAGATGTTGTACCTCCATCTTCAGGATAAACGGATTAGATTCCTGTTGATACTGAAGTGACTTAAACTAGGAAATTTTTGATCACAAGGATACCAGGGTACCAATAACTTCAGTATGCACCGACTTAAATTCAGACACTCTGTAGACAACAAGGCCCTCCGAAATTCGATATCAACCTATAACGTACGTGGTATAATAAAGCCGAGGATGATCACTGGAGCTACGCCCGCTGTGAAAGCCTGAAAATGTATGAGAATTTATTTAGCGTAGATAATATGATTCAGTGTAAGTTCTTCAGAAAGTGAAAATGGGTCTTCGAGTTACATAATGGGTGGCGAAATCTTAAACTAACGTCATAGGATTAATCCTTTACTGTACACAATTTCACGCAGTTTTAGGAGTGATTTAATTTCTTGACACCTCTTAGCGTTAAATGATTATGTACTCTTATATCTTGGCACTTCTTAACTTCAAATGACTATGCAATTTATATTTAATTTCTTGGCATATCTTAAACCTAAATGCCTCTGTACTTTATATTTAGTTTCTTGGCACCTCTTAACGTTAAATGATCATCTCCTTTAATTTTTTATCGCCTCTTAACGTTAAATGACATTGTACTGTTTATTTAATTTCCTGATATCTCTTAAATTTAAATGTATATCTAATTCACACTTAATTTTTGGCACCCCTTAGCGTTAAATGATTACCTTCTTGATTTTATTCGCAATTTTTAACGTAAAATGACTATCTACTTCAATATCTGGGCCCATCTTAAAGCTAGATGAGTATGTAATTTAAATTTAATTTATTGGTACCGCCTAGCTTTCAATGACTCTCTGCTTTAAACTTAACTAAAATCTGTCATCAGAATGTCTTTCAAACAAAACATATAGTCAATACCGATAGGTATACTGTATCTCCTGTTTTGTTTTCGCTTTCAACAAGAAGAGACTTCCCATTCCAAGCACAGTGGGATGAAGAAATAGAATTCAAATTGACGGGGTGTATTGCATTCCCAGAGGCACAAGGAAGAGCCGAAACTACCAGTGATAGAACTGTGGCGTATATTCCTGTTCAAATTACATCGTCGAGCATAAAGGCTTAGCGGTAACATTATTGACTTGTACCGATATGTGTCCAGCCTTTTACATGGCTATAATGACCGTCTTTTATGGGTTTCCTCATTCCGCCAATAGAATGTCCGGTTAGTACTTTAAAACAAGGTTCTTCATTTTGCCTTACTTGAAGGCCATCCGCGATCAGCTTCGTATTCAATTCTACGCTCTACAGTTTAGGCCGCTTCTTAGATGAGTAAATAAGGATATCAACAAGAATGGACAAGTGGTTTTTGTTATGGTTTCTGTTTGTAAATCCACGATTACACAAACAAAAATTCTACATGTTCGGTAGAGACTCATATTACATTTTAAATTCTGTTTAACATTATAAATTTCAGTCCAGTTCTGCGAAAATTTCCGTCGCCGAAGAAGTTTTATGGAAGTTTCTCACCTGTACCTCTGCTCAAAGTTAGAATATTCTTCATTAACCTAGACAGAATATCTAAGACTATTTTCCTAGCGTTCTCGATTATCAACATGATTCTCAACTCAATGTAATTGCATTAAAAGCGAAATGAACTTAGGTAAAATGAAGACATTTGCATTGTCGCATAACTCGTAATTTCCATGCCTGAAGGCTTACCCTCGTGCTGCGGCAGCAAGCAAGATTGTCTTCGTTATATGCATACTTGTAGCAGAACCTCTCTGCGCACTTCGCAATTATAGTAACGTAAATGTAGAAAAGACAAACTTAATCAAGAATTTACACGTAGCCGCATTACTCAGTAAATCTTCAAATCTTTCATTAGCTTGCTATTATGTAACGGTCACAACAAAAGCCATCGTCACTTAAGTCACAAATCGCCTTTCTTTTTCCACAGTTTAAAATTTCACACAATTAATATTTGTGCGACTGTTTAATTCTTATTCCTACTGATACACTTTAACTGAAAACGACACTTGATATAAAAAAATCTTAAAATGATTTACGCTATTTTTTACCATTAGCACACAGTTTTGTGTGTCAGAAGTTTCTTAAAGTAAAATGATGACAACTTCATCAGAAATGTAGACACCGACAAGGAAGTAGCCTAACGATGTGTGGTTGACCGTGCATCGTAGTTCAGTCTGGAATAAGAAACCAACTAGATGTTACTTAGTATTATATTTATTTCTCCTTTATAAGTTGATCAACATGTTTCGGGCTACCTTGTGCCCATCCTAAGGAGCTGATGACTTAGTGGTATTTTTGCCGCGTGTGGTGTAGTGCCGTGGCTGTGTAGGCGGTCAAATCTGTTTGGCTGGTTGTGTGTCCATTGGGGAGTACGTTGTGCTACGTACTCCCCACTGGACACACAACCAGCCAACCAGATCTGACCGCCTACACAGCCACGGCACTACACCACACGCGGCAAAAATAACACTAAATCGTCAGCTCCTGAGGATGGGTACAAGGTAGCCCGAAACATGTTGAGCAACTTATAAAGGAGAAATAAATATAATAGTAAGTGACATCTAGTTGGTTTCTTATTCCACATTAGCTTAACGATATTAGATTTTTTTACAGAAATAATAAATACTGCAAGGCACATGGCCTTTCTTCACAATCTCACATTTCAGCACCACTTTAACGCAGTTAATATTTCTTGACAAACAAAGTAATTTCATACCGGCCGTGTAACATTTTCGCCAATACAATCTACAAGCACCTACTAAAAATAGGCAAAGGAATCCAAATACAGGCCTGGACAGGCCCTAAGGGTTCCAGGAAATTGAGGCTCCCAGATTTCTAGACAGTCGACACATGAAGGTGGTAGAGTTGTCAGCACTGCGCACCGGCCGATTTACTCTCCAGGAAATATTCCTCGTACACGTTTCTGTTAAATGCTGAGTCACTACCATGGCCATAGTGCGGCCAGAAGATTTATGTCAATGAAAAATTCCAGTAACATCATTGGGAATTGAACCCGCGACCTTCTGGCTTGCAGCGCAGTGCCTCAACCAACTGCACCACGACGTGCGCCCATCTACTACAGGAAAAATTTGATTTTCATTTATTAATTATATCGGCAGCTAAAACGCAAATACAGCGCAGCGCTAAAAAAAATCTACTACGACAGCGCGACATCAGTTGATATAAGCGGGAAATGGAGTTCAGGAATTGTACTGAACAATGTAATAGAGTCGGTTAAAAATAATCCCCATGTCTGTTGAGCCAGTTGTTCCATTGACAACAAGACAGATGGCTCCGTCTTCAACAAACGCTAACAGTTAGGTAATTACAACTTTACACAAAACTCTGTAAGGTTGGGCCAAATGTAGGTCAGAATAACAATTTATACTCCTTTTCACAAAACTCTTTTTATCTTCTACAATTACGTGTATCTAGGTGTTTCAGCACATCTTTTATATCATCATCAGACGGTTACATCAACAGAGGACGAAATTATGCTTCATTTTACAGAGAAATATGATTTCTTGATGGAGCTGGAATAATGTAGTTGGTACAGTGACCTGGACACGGGCTGTACGACCGGGAAATCATGATTCGTTTCCTTGGAGGACGAAGGGATTTTCATTTTTCCAAAATAATTATTGCGACTAAGGGAACCACACAGCCTCCTACTCAATGGGCACCGTAGGCCCTTTTCTTGGGAGTGGAACGTTGTCGCTCACACTATCTAATGCCGAGGTGAAAAATGACCACATCTACACTTCTGCTGCACCATACGACTTCACAGCGTTTACAGTGGTAACTATTTCATACAATAAAGTTTAATATTTAACGGGAGGGATCTATTTTATGAATCTATATGAAATCCAGTGGATATTCTGTAAGTTATTTTGGGAAGGCTTTATAGATTTGAAGCAATATCTATATCAAAAATAATACTTAAATACATCTTTGTAAAGACGCACTTTCTATTGTCTTGCTATTAGTTCTGCATAGACAATACAAATCGATTCAGAAAATTCCGACCAGTAACAGATACACTGAAAGAATATTGGGAACAGTTACCAATAATTCAACGACAAAACCTGAATTTACAGAAGGATATAATTTAAACTCTATTTCTTAATCTGAAAATTTAAAAAGATTTTAATAGGCAATCGTAAATATAGGTTGCTGCAACCTCACTATAATTACTATGCCTTCATATAGTCCTCTTCCATTAAGCACAACACTGATACAGAATATGTAGACTATATATAAAAGCCACTAGCTCCGCCCGTATTTTATATAATTGTCTGATATCAGTACACAAGTTGTGTCAAATCATGTAATCAATTAAATCTTATACATTATAAACAAATTTGCTTTGCCAGATTATGTGTGTTACTAGAGAGATAAAGAAAGCAATAGAGTGCTGCAGTTGGATTGAATGATGTGGGTTTATGATAGCACAAAATTTGATATTTAACATCACATATTAAACAAAATGACAAAACTTTTGTTTACTTTCGACATAAATTAGGTCACGAAATAGCAGCAGTACACTAAATTTCATATAAAGACACCAGAGAGCCACAGAACTAAAAACTTACTGTGAATTGTATAGCTTGCTATGCTTTCCTGTATGTACTGAACGGACTGACACAACACTGTGACTACAGAATTGTTACAACTAGGAAACAGCTGAAATCTAATCGTGTAATAAATAGATTAAAATAAAAGAAGTGTGCATTTGGAAATTACTCTGTCAGACACTCCATGACAAAGCCGGTGAAGTGATTTCATCATGTGAAGGTATGAGTGTTGGAAAATGCGCAAAATTAATAATGTAATATTATGAAGAATATTTTCTCATGTTCCGTGTGTCCATCCGCTCCGTTCGATGTTCTCCAGCGTGCGAATACCCTAAAATGCAAAACAAACCTGCCTGTCTAGCTAGTGATACAATACCACAGACAAAAAAATATCACAATCCATTGGTATATATTTTTATAATATTCCTAAAATTAATAAAATGTTGTTGTCACGCAGAAGACCCTTGACTAACTGCGAACAACGACTGTTTCTTTACAGTCGCAGTCCTGATTTAGCTGAAGTTCGCTGTGCTTGAACATTTTGTAGTTGGAAAAGCATTCGCTAGAGAAAAAAAGCCAGTTGTTTAAGATATATTAAAAAGGAAACAAGAAAGTGGCTTTCAGTTGCCTATAAAGAAGGCTTACGAGCCACGAAGTAGAAGACGCTCTGCATAGAAATATAAGCAAATTTGATTTAAATGTGTGAGAAGAGGAAACGAAGGTCCACATTCTGTCAAAAAACAACGTTTAGATGGAATCTGTGTGATTTCACAGCTCGAATTCATATAGGCCCTTCAGAATGCCTAATTGTCGAACTTCTCCCACATTGCTGAATCGAACAGTAAGCCTACTGTTAAACTATAATTTAATTTGTGAATAAGGAAAGAAGGAAAGTTGGTATTACTGTTGATCGAATACAGAGATTCTGTGGCTGGCAATATTCGGACAAACTGTTGTGTTTTTCGACGTCTTCCGTTAAGAACAGTGAAACTCCACGAGAATCTCATCAAATAACCGACCAAGACATGTATCGTCTATGGACGGGAAATTCTACACATACAGAGTACAAAAATTTGTTGAGGATTCTTTCAGATTTGACACCCCTTCTTCTGACAGAAGCCGTGCCTTGACCCCTCTTAGGAGATCTGGAAGTAAATTCGGAAATTATTATACGAGGGCCCCTGATTATCGAATCATGGGGTGCGCCCCTAACGGTTTACTACGTCACGACTTAAAGTACGTCCAGTCTATAATGGGAAAAATTGCAGCTCTGCCAATTCCTTTGGTCTTGAAAATTCAGCGAGGTAATTTACTTTATGACCAATTAACACAGGATATTTCAGAGGCTCGATAAACTAAAAATATTCAACAATGCCCATTTCGATAGCCACATTGATGTATATATACAAATATCATTTTACAAACAGGATTCACAAATATAAATTTGTGTGCTTTACCAAATTACGGCATTCTTGATTACAGCATGCCTCTAATATGCTCACAATATTGATTGCATATATCTTTATGCACATACAAACGACCATAAAATGACTGCAATAATTAGAATATATGACACATTTACAACATACAGTTCATAGAATGCTAATTACGAATCGTCGGAGGAGATTAAAACGTAATACATAATAGTAACGCATACACAGGCTTCTGGACTGTATGTAGATAGACCCGCTCATTAACTGAAGTGTTGCGTCGGAATACTCGTACACGTATCTTAGCGGATGATGCGGTAAAGTTTAATCCGATTTTCATTTGGATTGTTAGGTGAAAATTTTAAACACGATTATCCCCAGGTACGAACAAGGACTTCACACTCGTACACTTCCCTGCAAGTGGGACTCTTGTAATTTGAAACCCGCGAGAGTGTAATAAAAATAACTTAATACATTCCGAATCTACTGGTGTTTTCATTATTACTCGTATATGTATATAGTTATTTAAATTAAATTACAGAAATGGGTGTCAATGTAGCACAAAGTTAACACCATCTACTATACAAGTAGAAAGTCTAATATGGAATTAAGTAACCCCAATGGAAACTGGTCTCTTAGAAGCTTATGTTCTTTCCGGTAGTTTAAAAACTCGCCTCATTTTCTTTCTTTTTTTTATCTCCCAATATCATTGCAATCTGTCCGAGGACAATCAGCAGTGGTGTTTGACGGTCAGTATTAATGGCATGTAGGAAATACATCCAGTGATGTATCTCCTATATTAAGCTCAATCACCTTGATTGGGTACGGTTCCTCATTCATGAGATTTTCCAGATCACACACAACGACGCACCACAGTCAATAGGACTCATATGGACGAGTGATCAGTTCGTCGCCGAGACCTCTACCTGACAACACAAAACACTCACAACAGACACACATCCATGCCCCCGGTGGGATTCGAACCCACAATCCCAGCAGGCGAGCGGCCGTAGACCTACGCTTTAGAGCGCGCGGCCACTGGGACCGGCTTCTTTTCTAACATATGAATGTTGCTTTCTACGTTGTCGCGACTCACCATGCGTCGAGTTGAACGAATCCAGTGTGGGTGTCTGATCCATGCCGATATTGTTTCCCATTTACGTCAAGGTCTCCCAGGTGACAGACAACTTGCTTTTACATGCCTATCATCATGGAGTCTTCATACCATCAGAAAATGTTTTACCAAACAGACGTTCAGAATAATTTGTATTTTCCTGCATACAGTGTATCTGGCATTACGTCCTTCCTTTAAGTGTCTACATTATTACGAGTTTCTACCGTACCGTGACATGGCTCAGTCGCATATTCGCCGGCCTCTCACCGCGTAGGTCCGGGATCGATCCTAGGCAAGTCCATGAAGGACAGGTTTGACTCACAGTATTTCGGTTTTCCCTTGTCAGCGGCATTCGACAACTGTCCGATAGTCCTTCATTCACATATCAACGACGCTACATAGCATCAGCATCTTGTAACGTGTTCGACAGCACGCACTTAAAGAACCGTGTAGCAGTGCTGATACCGTTAATCTGACGCTTAAATAATTCGAAATATTTGTTTACACGTCAGCATATAAAGGTTCTTTGTAATTAAGCAACACAGTTCAAACACTTTAACATAGGTCTATTTTATATACAAGTTTAAGTGGACCTTTGTAATAAAAACCGTGTTCGTTGCTTTTTCATTACTATGAACGAAGGATCTTTAGTCACTTCTCCCGTTCACTGTTTTGACCTTCCAGTTGCGAAACGTACTATATTACAGTTCAATATTCCATCATTTTTGTCATTTGCCAGTATACAAAATGTAATTTCAAACTGATTATTAAAGCAGGTACAACTCGATATTTCCCTTGGGATTATTAAAAAAGGGGTGGGCTACAGAATATGAAAGATCTAGAATATTTGGAAAGGTTTAGGCTTTGCTTAGTAAACAAAGAGAAGACCTTATTATTTAAAATGGCAGGCAATGTCAGCATAACGCCACGTTAAGGCCCATTCGTGCAACGATTGTTGTTGTGGAAAAGCAACACGTATTACATATTCTGAGCGTGTATTTGTGGCCTTAGGCATCCAGCACGCAATGCGCATGTGCAATGTTACCGTCTGTGTCTTGACCGGCCGTACAATAGTTTTCCATATTATCTCACAAACAATAGGATTTTCGAAAGAAAAGAAAGTTGTCGAAAATAAAATGTGTTCCAATTTCTCTATAAATTTATCTGAAATGTTTCTCATTCTAAGAAGAACGGAGCGAGACCTGATCAAAAATGTATATTCGGACAGAGGGACAGACGGAAAGACATGACGAAGCTAACAGTCACTTTTCGCAATTTTACGGACGCTCTTAAAGCCCAAACTTGCTACACAGAAACGCGTTATTCTAGAGAAGTTTCTATTTATATCAAAAACAAAATTCATTCTCAATAATCATATGTATGTATATACATACATACACACGCGTACATACAGGTACATATATACACATCCATGCAAGCATACATCCATACATACATACATAAATACACACCTAAATACGTGGTCGGGCAATAAAATTCGCGAACTCATCGCGGTAAAAGTGCTACATACCACATTGCTGAATACCACCGTGGTCGCCTTCAAAGTACTCCCCTTGGGAAGGTATGCACCGATGCCAGTGCCTAGTTCACCCTTCAAAACAATTTTGGAACTCGTTTTGTGGAATGGCCTTCAGAGCTGCCGTTGTATTAATCCTGATGTCACCAATGTCAACAAAATGCCTTCCTTTCAATATTTCCTTTAACTTCGGGAACAGAAAAAGTCATTGGGGCTAGATCCGATGAATAGGCAGGGTGTTCCAACACCGTTATTTGTTTAGTAGCTCAAACTCCCTCACAGACAGTGCCGTGTGAGCGGGTGCATTATCGTGATGCAAGATCCATGAGTTGTTAGCAAAAAGTTCGGGTCGTTTCCGTCTAACTTTTTCACGCAGCCTTTCCATTACTTCCAAATAGTAAACTTGGTTGACTGTTTGTCCAGTTGGTACAAATCCGTAATGAACAATCCCT